>JGI11772J19994_1000180_pt1 | contig 13622 bp, 21 predicted proteins | sample Etolagsurwater0m_FD_19994 | JGI IMG/M metagenome (IMG submission 19994) | reverse complement strand
CACAGCCCCCGAAAAAGGGGGGGGAGGGGGTCACCCTAATCGATCCCCCCTAGTGCCGCCACACGGGCCTCTCTGTGGCTCTCAGCGCTATCTGTGATCCTGTGCCTGCCTGCCATGTGCCGCAGCATCCCATCACCACCACCAGATCATAGCCTGTGCCGCCCTGTCAGGGGCAGTGCCGCATCCCTGTGGGTGGCCCCTTGGACGAGAGGGGGAGAGGCCAGACCCCCACCTACCCCCACCCCCGCGTTTGCGCGCGTGTGTATACACATATATATACATGATATTATACTCAAACAATTTGCACTTCCCTATGATACCCCCCCCTATTCTAAAATCCCTAAATTAGCTAATTCTAAAATAACCCCAGCCCCCCTTTTCTAAAAAGGCTTGAGGACTCCAGAGGTGGCAATAGGTGGTAAAAGGTTGCAAAGGGTTGTAAGTGGGCACAAAAAAACCCGCCGACTACAAAGCCGACGGGTCAGTCACGCTAACTGCCTCAGTATACTCATTCTAAAAAGAACTGCAAGTAAAAAAGAGCCAGCCCGAAGGCTGGCTTAGGTGCCGGATGCAACAGGGTGAAACATCCGAATGGGAGGCAAGTCTCCGAGCAAGGAGAGCTTACGCTTTCTGTTCTACAGGCTCTTTGCTGTCTTGGTCAAGTAGCCACTCAAAAGATGCTTTGATGCCGTTGTAGAGCATTTCTGAGCGGAGCTTGCGAGCGGTGAGCTCGATGCGATAGATGTCTGCGAATGTATATACCATGAGATCGATCCTTTCATTGATCGATCATATATGGTGGGAGTGCCTGTAATAGAGAACTGCTAGAACTGCATACCCGGTATTACTTAGGACAATGGCTTGAATCTTGAGAGAGGGATCATGACAAATGGCTGGTGATCGTTTTGATCATCGCGGTCTTTGCGACCGCCCATAATCATTTTGTCATCCCTAAAATGAACATCACCACCTGAAAGTGGAGTCGTTAATGTTCTGTCGTTGAATTTTACCACAAGCCATACTGGCTTGCCATATGTATCCCAGAGTTGTTGTGCCTCTCGAATCTTGTGGATATCGAGCATATAGACCGGATCATATCCGTTTCTTGAGTCTGTGGAGAGCGCATTCCTGCGCTTGAGCTCAACGAATGCCTCAATAAGATTGTTCTTACTTCCCCGGCACACAGCATAGTCGATGCTGTATTTCATCGGAAGCTTTTCAAGCTTGCAGTTTCTGGCCTGCTCCACTTCTCGCTTTAGAAGTTCTTCTTCAGCAAGATGCTCTGATGTTTCATATAGTGGCATTCTAAGCGCTCCCGACCTCAACGCTGGCGGAAGGGGAGGAACCTGCGGAAGTCGGGAGCTAGGCCTCAGCCTGCTCCGAACCTAACACTGTGCTGGATCCTTATCAATCTCTCTTACGGCGTTTGCTGACTCTGTCAGCATTTGCATTCAGCCAATTCATTAGCCTGATTGCAGTGCCATAACGAAAGTCCCCTCCAGTCTTTACGTTTCTGTAAAACCCTCTGTGCTGGATAGCATACTGACATACAGTCTCCGGTGTGTATCCGGATTTATCTGCATAGACCTCTATGGCCTTGATTACCTCTTCACGGGTCATGAGCTATCCTCATATAGTTATTTTCTAATATAACTATATGCCCTTCCCTTTAGGGAAGGGATATATAGTTACTATACGCGCGCGTATATATATACTATATAGGGTTTGTAGAGTGTGTCAAGCAACTATGTTCTAAGAACATCTTTGCTCTTTGCTGGTTTTTTGATTTTTAGAGCAGCCGCTCTCCTGCTATCCTGAACTTGGCAGAAGAAGGAGTGTTACGATGCTCTCAGAAGAACCTGACACAATTTACATCGAGAACGATGGTAAGTGGTCTGTTTTCATTCAGCATGATGGCGGTAGTTGTCCGGCACATCCCAGCAGTCTGGTGAGATTTTTAACTCTCGCGGATTGTATGCAGAACGAACCGAAACCAGATGAAGCGAAAGCCGAGGACGTTGACTGGGACTGGACTTCAGATTTCAATGATGTTCTATTCTATAGCGTGAGACTTACATGAAGTTCCGCAAGGGGATGCAGTGCTCGACATTGAACAAGTTCTGGAGAAGATCAAAGATCTGCCTGACGCGGAACGTCTGGCGGTTCTCAAGGATCTCGAAGCACTCCAAGAGAAAAAGGCAGTAGCCGGCGCTCAGGAAAACTTCATTGATTTTGTAAAATTAATGTGGCCCAGCTTCATAGCTGGGCGGCACCATGCGAAGATGGCCGATGCCTTCGAGCGTGTGGCACGGGGGGAGCTCAAAAGACTTATCATCAATATGCCTCCCCGTCATACCAAGTCAGAGTTCGCGTCATATCTTTTTCCGGCATGGTTTCTTGGGCAGTATCCGAATAAAAAAATTATTCAGACTGCACACACTGCTGAACTTTCTGTCGGCTTCGGTCGTAAGGTGCGTAACCTGATTCAGGGCGAAGACTTCGGTAAAGTTTTTTCCGGCATTACCCTATCATCAGATTCGAAAGCTGCAGGTCGCTGGAACACAAACAAAGGTGGTGACTACTTCGCTATCGGTATCGGCGGTGCCGTTACTGGTAAGGGCGCTGATGTTCTGATTATTGATGACCCGCATTCTGAACAGGAAGCCCAGATGGGCGAGTTCAATCCTGAAGTCTATGACAAGGTTTATGAGTGGTATACCTCTGGCCCTCGTCAGCGTTTGCAGCCGGGCGGTGCGATCATCATCGTTATGACACGGTGGTCAAAGCGTGACCTGACAGGACAGATCCTGAAGAAGAGCGCAGAGCGCGCCGGTTCGGATGAGTGGGAAGTTATAGAGTTTCCTGCAATTATGCCTTCCGGCACTCCTCTCTGGCCGGAGTTCTGGAGCATTGAGGAGCTCAGCGCAATTAAATCAGAAATTCCTGTGAGCAAGTGGAATGCTCAGTATATGCAGGATCCCACTTCTGAAGAAGGCGCTCTAATTAAACGCGAGTGGTGGAATGAGTGGCCTAGTGAAACGCCACCGCCTGTTGAGGGGATTATTCAGTCATGGGATACCGCGTTTCTTAAAACACAGCGGAGTGACTACAGTGCCTGCACCACATGGGGAATATTTCACCAAGAGAATGAAGAGGGAGTGGTTGTTCCTAATCTCATTCTTCTTGACGCATTCAAGGACAAGATGGAGTTTCCGGAGCTCAAGAGGGTCGCCCATCAGAAGTACTGGGACTACGAGCCAGATCAACTTGTTGTTGAAAAGAAAGCTTCTGGTGCGCCTTTGATTGCAGAACTGCGGATGATGGGCATACCAGTCACTGAGTTTACTCCAGTTCGCGGCAATGATAAAATTGCTCGCGCAAATGCCGTGACAGATCTATTCGCGAGCGGTATTATCTGGGCACCACCTACTCGGTGGGCGGAAGAGGTTATCGAAGAATGTGCATCATTCCCCGCAGGGGAGCATGATGACTATGTTGACTCGGTGACGCAGGCACTTATTCGATTCCGTCAGGGCGGATGGCTTCGCACAACGATGGATGAGTGGAATGATGAGCCGGCCTATAGGCGGCCTGTGGAATATTACTAAAGGGGAATGTTATGGCAAACGGTGAATTTAATCACAATCTCAGTGACTTCATTGTTGTGATGCGGGGCTTGATTTCAAAAGAAAAATCTCAAGAAATCATTGACTTGTATAAAGATACTAATTTCTGGAAGTGGGGGGTAACTGATGGCGGTGTTCAGCTTGACTTCAGAAAAGTTAAACAAATCAGTCTTTCCTCGGATCTTGTTAAGTCTGAAGGTCAAAAATATCAAGATATGGATGATGAGCTATTTGAGGTTATGTCAAAAGCAAAAAATTTATATTTAAGAACTCTTCAAGAAGGCAGGGGCATAAAACATTTGCCGAACCCCTCTTCTGATGAGGGATATGAACTTCTGCATTATTCTGAAGGCCATTATCTTAAAGAACATGCTGACGATGCTGGGGGCTTGTCTCGATTACTAACCTGCACACTTAACTTAAACGAAGGGTATGATGGTGGCTTGTTTAGGTTGTTGCGTGGAGAATTTAATTTATCTCTCGGCGCTGGTGATGCAATAATGTTCCCATCAAACTTTATGTTTCCTCATGAAGTCACTAAGATTACAAGCGGTGAGCGGTATTCGATTGTTACATGGTTCCACTGACCACTGTTGCCGCGAAGGGGTGAAATAGGGTATTACTTGTTAAGCCCAAGAAGGACATAGGCTATGGCAATTGAAAAAGTGATGGGGCCGCTAGATCTGCCCGAAGATGATGATGACATCGAAGTTGAAGATATTGAGATTGATATCATCAATCCAGATGCTGTTGCGATTCAAGAGGACGATGATGGCGGTGTCATTATTGATTTCAGCGGTGAGATCACTGAAGAGCTCATCGGCCCTGACCACGATGCGAACCTCGCGGAATTTATTGATGATAATATTCTGGACGAAATGGCTGCTGAGCTGGTTGATGATTTTAACAATGATCGCACTTCTCGCGAAGATTGGGCCCGCGCTTATGTAAAAGGCTTAGACCTTCTCGGCATGAAGGTTGAAGAGCGCTCTATTCCTTGGGAAGGCGCAGCCGGCGTATTCCACCCTGTCCTTACTGAATCTGTTGTTCGCTTTCAGGCACAAGCAATGGGCGAGCTTTGCCCTGCTGGTGGCCCTGCCCGAACAAAGATCATGGGCAAAGAGACTGCAGAACTTCAAGATCAGGCTCTTCGAGTTGAGACCGAACTGAATTATCAGATTACAGAAGAAATGACCGAATACCGCGATGAGATGGAACAGCTATTGTTCCGCACCGCGCTTGCTGGCTCTGGCTTTAAAAAGGTTTACTATGATCCGATTTACGAACGTCCATGCGCGATGTTCGTTCCTGCGGAAGACATGGTTGTCGGATACGGCGCAACAGACCTGCGCCGTTGTGATCGTTACACCCATGTAATGAAAAAGACTGCAAACGAAGTTATCGAGTTGCAGATCTCTGGCTTCTATCGTGAGCTTGAGCTCCCTGCCCCATCTCCTGAAATCACAGACATTCAGGAAAAGTACAATGAGATGATGGGTGAAGAGGAAGTGCTTGACGATGATGATCGTTACACCATCCTCGAAATGCATGTCACAATGAACATGCCAGAAGAGTTTGATGATCCGGAAGGCATTGCCCGTCCTTATGTCGTGACTCTGGACAAGTCTTCTCGGACTATCCTTGCAATCCGCCGTAACTGGAACGAGGACGATCCGAAGAAAAAGAAGCTAATGCATTTCGTGCATTACAAATATCTGCCGGGTCTGGGTTTCTACGGCCTTGGCTTGATCCACTTGATCGGTGGTCTGGCAAAGACTGCGACTTCTATCCTTCGTCAGTTGATTGATGCCGGCACCCTGTCGAACTTGCCTGCGGGCTTTAAGGCAAAAGGTATGCGGATCACGGGCGATAACACCCCGTTGATGCCGGGTGAATTCCGTGATGTTGATGTGCCGGGCGGATCAATCCGTGATGCTTTGATTCCCCTGCCTTACAAGGAGCCTTCAGGCACTCTGTATCAGTTGCTCGGTAACGTGGTCGAAGAAGCGCGCCGCATTGGCTCGATTGCCGATGTTCAGGTGGGTAGCATGAATCCGAATGCTCCTGTCGGCACCACGCTGGCTCTGATGGAGCGCACACTCAAGGTTATGTCTGGCGTTCAAGCGCGTATGCATGCGGCTCTCAAGCAAGAGCTCCGTTTGATTGCGCGTGTGATCGGGGACTACATGGATCCGGAGTATTCATATGATCGTGAAGGGCAGTTCAACAGAGCAGAGGACTTCGATGGTCGCGTTGATGTTATTCCGGTTTCTGATCCTAATGCCGCCACTATGGCGCAGCGCGTTGTGCAGTATCAGACGGCGCTGCAATTGGCGCAGCAGGCTCCGCAGCTTTACAATATGGGTAAGCTCCATCGCGAGATGCTGGAAGTCCTGAACATTAAAGATGCTGATGAGATCGTGAAACTGCCAGAAGACATCAAGCCGATGGATCCTGTCACGGAAAATATGGCTGTTCTCAAGCAGGAGCCTGTAAAAGCATTCGGGTATCAAGATCACGAAGCGCACATCCGTGTCCACATGGCTGCGATTCAAGATCCGAAGATCCAGCAGATCGTGGGGCAGTCCCCGTTTGCAAGTGCTATTCAGGCAGCTATGGCTTCTCATATTACAGAGCACGTTGCGATGCTGTATCGTGTGGAGATCCAGAAACAACTTGGCGTGGAGTTGCCAGATTCAGAAGCTCAGCTTCCAGAAGATGTGGAGCGCGAAGTGTCCCGCCTTGCGGCGGAAGCAGCAGACAAGTTGCTGCGCAAAGATCAGGCTGAGGCCGCAATGATGGCGCAACAGCAGGCTGAGAAAGATCCGCTCACCCAGATCCAGCGCAAAGAACTGGAGCTCAAAGAGCGTGAGATTGTTCTCAAAGAAGCTGAAGCAAAACATGATGCCCTTGTGGACATGGAGAAGCTTGATATCGAGCGCCTCCGCACTGCAGGTAACCTGCAAGTTCAAGAGGATCGTGTTGAGGCTGAGAACCAGCGCACTGCTGCACAGGTCGGTGCGCGCCTTGCAACGCAACTTGACCAGCGTCAGGAGCGTGAACGCAAGCAGGGCATTGAGCTTGGCTTAAAAGTTGCTGAAGACATTGTGAAGGGAATGCAAGATGGATCCGATAGAGGCGCTCAAGAGGAGGATTGAGGAGTATAAAGCTTCTCTCTCCGAATATATTGTCAGTGGCGGCTGTAAAACGATGGAAGAATACAGTCGGGCCACTGGTAAATTTGATGCATTAGAATTAGTTCTAACAGATATGTCTGAAATTCAGAAAAGATATATTGAAAGTTAGAATTAGTTCTGCGATTCTAGCTTCACGCCATGATGGCGCAGGGCAACGGTGAGCCTTAATCACTGCAGAGGCTAGAAATGTATACGAAGCAGGACATGCCGGAAGAAGTTCAAAAGAAACTTCCCAAGCCGCAAGGCTATAAACTCCTTATCGCTACCTTGGATGTGTCTCAAAAGACTGATGGCGGTGTTTATCTGCCAGATCAGCTTAAAGATGCAGAGCAAACCGCCTCAATTATCGGATATGTCATCGATGCAGGCCCAGATGCCTACAGTGATCCAGACAAATTTCCGCATGGGCCGTATTGCAAGGACGGGGATTTCGTAATTTTCCGCTCATATTCGGGCACTCGCTTTAAAATCATGGATAAGGAGTTCCGTCTTATCAATGATGACACTGTTGAAGCGGTGGTTGAGGATCCGCGCGGGTATAAGAGGGCATAACAATGAGTAATGCAGCAGAAAATATCGAGCAGGAACTGGAAGAAGACCTCAATGAAGAGCGTCAAATCGCCGGAAAGGGTGAGGATTCTTCTGATGATTTTGAAATCGAAGTAGTTGATGACGTTGCGGAGGACGACAAGCCCCGCGTCAAAGACTATGACGGGCCAGACATCCCGGAAGATGATGAAATCGAGTCATATAGTGACCGCGTCCAGAAACGGATGAAGAAACTCAGCTTCGAAGCAAAAGAAGCAGAGCGTCAACGTCAGGCACTGGCTCGTGAGAGGGAAGAACTCCTTCGGGTCACGCAGACATTTCAGTCTGAAAATGAAAGGCTTCGGCAGCAACTGCATCAAAACGAGGGAAGCCTTGTTGAGCAGGCAAAAGCGCGCCTTGAGGCGCAGCTAACGCAGGCAAAGGCGGCGTATAAAGATGCTTATGAGCTTGGTGATACTGACAAGATGATTGAGGCGCAGGAAAAGCTGACCTCTCTCAATAATGATATGTATCGCATCAAGGGCTATAAGCCGAAGCCGGTGCAGGCTGCTCAGCCTCAGCAACAGCAGTCTTATCAGCAACAGCCACAGGCACCTCAGCTTGATGAGCGCCAGCAGGCGTGGCTTGCAGATAACGATTGGTATGGCAAAGACCGCCAGATGACGGCCTTTGCATTGGGTGTACATGAGGAATTAGTCTATAACGGCGTTGATCCGAACTCAGAAAAATATTATTCTGAGATCAACCGGCAAGTGCGACAGCGCTTTGCGGACAAGTTCTCGACTGAAGACACCGATGAGGAGTTTGAGGTCGCACCCAAGAAAAAGGCAAGCGTGGTTGCCCCAGCTACTCGTAGCTCGAAAAACCCGAAAAAAGTTAAGTTGACCCAGACCCAAGTGGCTCTGGCAAAACGACTTGGCATCACGCCGGAAAAATATGCGGCGCAACTTTTAAAGGAGCAGCAAAATGGCTGATCGTACCCCACGCGAACTTCAGACTCGCGAAAAGACTGAACGTAAGAAAACGTGGCAGCGGCCATCCGCACTCCCTACCCCCGAACCGAAAGACGGTTTGCATTACCGATGGATTCGCACCTCCCTGCTAGGGCAGAACGACAACCCTAATGTTTCGGCACGATTCCGCGAAGGCTATGTGCCTGTGAAAGCAGCAGATCATCCTGAGATGCAACTGTTGCCGGATCTTGATTCGCGCTTTCCAGATAACATTGAGGTCGGTGGTCTCATGCTCTGCGCTATTGATAAGGACATTGCTGAAGATCGTGACGCGCAACTGCGCGATGCGTCCCAGAAGCAGATGGAAGCAGTTGATAATAGCTACTTGCGTCAGTCCGATCCGCGTATGCCAGTGCTTCGGCCAGAGCGTAACACGCGCACTTCATTCGGCAAGTGACAACATCATTTGCCTTAACCTCGTTCTTATAGGAGAAGTGTTATGGCATCTACAGCCACTCCCTATGGGCTTTCCCCGGTAAACCTTATCGGCGGTCAGCCTTTCAACGGCGGGGTCATTCGTGAATTCAAAGTTGCAGCAAACAACTCTGCTGCAATTTACAACGGTGATCTTGTTGTTCTTTCGTCTTCGGGCCAGCCTTCTGCTGCGACCTCGACTCCTACTGCTATTAAAATTCCAGCGACTTCTGCAGACGCAACTGCAGGTATCGTGGGTGTTTGCGTGGGTTCTCGTTATGTCGATAGCAACGGCCAGCCTACTTACAACAACTACATGCCAGCAAACCTTGCAACTGGCGGCGCAACTGAAATCTTCGTCCGCGTGATGGATGATCCAGATGCACTGTTCCAGATCAAAGGCTCTGCAGCACTCGGCACTTTTAACAGCGGCACCGATGGTTCCGGCTGGCCGGGCGCAATCGGCAAAAACGCTGCCCTCACTTTTGCAACTGCATCTTCTTCTACTGGCAAGTCCGGTATCCAGATGACTGTCGGCGCAAACGGTGGCAGTCTCGCAGCAACCTCAACGCTCGCAGTTCGTATTGTTGACACGGTCAAAGGCACTGAGTCCGATGACTATCCGGAGTTCATCGTTAAGCTGAACGTGGGTGTCCACTCTTACACTAACTCGCTTGGTGTATAAGGAGGATATAAAATGACTATCTCACGTTCCCAGATTCTCAAAGAACTCCTTCCCGGCCTTAACGCACTGTTCGGTCAGGAGTATGAAACGTATGAAAACGAGCATGCGGAGATTTACGAAACCGAAACCTCAGAACGTAGTTTTGAGGAAGAGGTAAAACTTTCCGGCTTCGGCGCAGCGCCAGTAAAGTCGGAAGGTGCGGCAATCTCTTACGACAACGCACAAGAGGCGTTCACTGCTCGCTATAACCACGAGACCGTGGCTATGGGCTTCTCCATCACCGAAGAGGCGATGGAAGACAACCTGTACGACTCGCTCTCCGCTCGTTACACCAAGGCGCTTGCTCGCGCGATGGCATACACGAAGCAGGTTAAAGCAGCATCTTTGCTCAACAACGGTTTCACAACCTTCAATTCCGGTGACAACGTCACCCTGTTCAGCACTGCCCACCCCACCGTGGAAGGCACAACGAACAGCAACCGCCCTGCGGTTAATGCGGACTTGAACGAAACCTCGCTTGAGCAGGCAGTTATCGACATCGCAGCGTTCACTGATGAGCGCGGCCTGTTGATCGCAGCCCGTCCTCGCAAGCTGGTTGTTCCACCTGCATTGATGTTCGTTGCAACCCGTCTGCTGCAGACTGAGTTGCGCACCGGCACTGCCGACAACGACATCAACGCGCTGCGCAACAACGGTTCGATCCCAGAAGGCTTCCGTGTCAACCACTACTTGACTGACGCAGATGCGTTCTTCATCACCACCGATGTTCCTAACGGCATGAAGCACTTCGTGCGTACAGCCATGAGCACATCGATGGACGGTGACTTCGACACCGGTAACGTGCGCTATAAAGCGCGTGAGCGTTACAGCTTCGGCGTGTCCGATCCTCTCGGCATCTACGGCTCGCCCGGCGCATAATCGGCGTTACAAAACATGGATTGGCCCGCTTCGGCGGGCCTTTCTTTTTGTGCCGTGCTAATGTATTCTGCTGGCAGGGCTTTAATCATAGCCGTGCAGACAGGCTGGCCCTCCTGACGATGCACAGACTGAACGGCGAAACCCTTGTGCATGAGGTATGAAAATATGGCTAATACAACTTTTACCGGCCCAGTCCGCTCTGAAGGTGGCTTTGAGGTTGTTGATAAAAGCGCAACTACTGGTGCTTACACCACAAGCCTTGACATTGCGTCTGACGGTTCCATCGATCTCACCTATTCGAGCACTTCCACTGGTGGCTCTAACATCGAACCCATTGTGATGGAAAACACAATGACCGGTGCTGGCGGTCTTGCTGGTCGTGCTCGTTTTCAGTTGAACGCTAATGCGGCTCTTGGCTCTTACTCTAACGCGCTCAAAGCAATTACTGTTTACGGCGCATCTGGCAGCACGACAGGCTTGGGCTCTGCTTTTGTTGCAGAGATGACTTTGAGTGCAGGCACTACTTCTGGCACTTATGCCCCTCTTGAAATTGAATTGAACGCACCATCGGGCGCTGACACAGGCACCCTGACTTCGTTCATGCACATTTCGACTCAAGGCGCTGATGTGGCAACGATTGACACAAATGCTGTGTTCTTCAACCTTGCTGGTGTAACTGCAGGCGCAGGGAAGATGGTTGTGGCTGGCACCACGCTCGGCACTGCTTACGGTGGTTTGCGTGTCCGTGTTGATGGCACAAACTACTGGATCCCACTTTACGCGGCAGAGCCGACCTAATGTCATTATCAAGAGAGCGCTTGCTGGAGTTTAAAGAAGATGCCGTAAGAGAGCGGCAGAAACATCTTGATATGCTTCAGCAGGCAAACGGCGCAATAGCAATGTTGGACTTCCTGATCAGTCAATCTGATCAGGAGTCCGTTCCCTCAAAGGAAGAGTGAGATGGCATATTCTGATATTCAGACTAAGCGGATGACGGCAACCGGCTCCCTTGCTGTGGGGCCGGCTCGCGTCCGCCAGATTCAGGTGCTTACCGCCACGGGTGGTGCTGGGCGCTTGACTCTGACAGACGGCTCTGGTGGTGCAACGCTGCTCGATCTCGACTTTCTTGCCGGTGACTCTCACTCGGTAAACATCCCCGACAACGGGGTTCGCTTTCAAAGCGATGTCTTGATCACTGCGGCAACAAACATCACTGCGATGACCTTCTTCTATAGCTGAGGTGACGGCGTGGATTATATGGTCTGGAACTTAATTCTTACTGCCGCTCTCGGTCTGGTAAGCTGGTTTGCAAAGACAATGTGGGCGGAAGTGCAACGCCTTACAATTCTTTTGAACCGCACCCGTGAAGAGATGGCAAAAGAATATGTGACTAAGGCTGAGGTTCACGCCGACATCAACCGCGTTATGCATCGACTTGATGCCCTTGACGCAAAGATTGATCGTATACTGGAAAGTTACAAGGCGTAGTGATGGCACAGAGCACCGCAGATAAAACACGAGCCGCAGTGAAGCGGGCAGGTGTATCAGGTGTTAATAAGCCCAAGCGCACCCCTAACCACCCGACTAAGTCCCACGTTGTTGTTGCTAAAGAGGGTGACAAGGTAAAGACCATCCGCTTCGGTCAACAGGGCGTAAGGGGCGCGGGTAAAAACCCGAAGTCCGCAAAGGATAAAGCGCGCAAGAGAAGTTATTACGCTCGTCATAACGCGCAGGATCCGAATCCCAGCAAACTCTCCGCTCGTTACTGGAGCCATAAGGTAAAGTGGTAATGGCAATATCTCGATCTCAAATGGGTTCTCAGCTTACAGGAAATAGGCAGATGAAAAAAACAAAAAAGATGGCACTCGGCGGAATTGCTGCTGCAAAGAAACTTGGCGCAGGCGCAATCCCTACTGTTGCTGCAGCGCGCAGTCTTCGCAGTGGAAAGCCTGAAGGCATTCTTCAGTATACGCCCATTGGTATGGCAATGCGTGGCCGGGCTCAACCTAAACCGTCAACAATGCCTTCTGGCCCTGTTGAGCGCCCTGAGCGTTCAGTTAAGGGAATGCGCAAGGGTGGAAAAATTGATGGCTGTGCAATGCGTGGCAAAACAAGAGGACGTTTTGTCTAATATGTGAAAGGAGACAAAAATGTGGACGGGTATTATTCTTGCTTGTGGACAAATAGCCTGTAGCATTTTTGTCGGCCCTGTTACTTTCAGCGAGCCTGAGTGCATGGCTTCTATCAGGCAGGGTGAAGTTGAAATAGGTGCAAATCGGCCAGATCTTGTGGTCACTGACTTTAAATGTATCGAGTGGGATATGAACAAAGATGCCAGTGCGTAAAGTATCAGGTGGTTATAAGTGGGGCAGCAGCGGGAAAGTTTATCCGACTCGCGCCGGTGCAGAGCGTCAGGCCCGCGCTGCATACGCCTCTGGTTATAAGGGATCTGATAAGATGAAAGCTGGTGGTTTTGTATCAACAGGAAATGATGCTGCGGATCTTGCGCTAATCCGCGCCTCTAAGAATATTGATGATGGCACTGGTGGTCGCGGCACTTCAAGGATGAAGCGTGGCGGTCAGACTAAGAGCCGCGTCAATGAGGCGGGTAATTACACAAAGCCTGCAATGCGCAAGCGTCTGTTTGAAAAAATCAAAGCAGGCGGGAAGGGTGGCAAACCGGGACAGTGGAGCGCGCGGAAGGCTCAGATGCTGGCTCGTGAATACAAGGCTAAGGGTGGTGGATACCGCGATTGAGCGAGACCTTCGAAGCTGGTCTGCACAAGTTCTTGAAGTTGCAAGCGAACACTTGAACGGCTTTCCGCCGTGCCCGTATGCGCGCAAGGCATGGAGAGAAAACAAGGTTCTCGTGGTTGAGACTGATCTGATCTACGAAGATGCCCGTAAATTCTGTGCGGGCTTTTATGATTTTAATAAGGAGCTTATCGTTGTCGCTTCCTATGGCATACCTGATCTCGAAGAGTTTGCAGGATTCGTGGCTGCGCTCAACGAAGAGCACCCGTCCCTTCACTGCATGCAGTTTCATCCGGAATATGGTGCAGAAGATGCGGAACTGGATTTCCTGACAGAGAACGACTGGGAGAGTTCAGTCTCAGATGACTACTGTATGATCTTCATACAGGATCTCAACCTTGTTGTTGCTGCTAGTGACAGGCTTGAGGCATTAGGTTATTATGCAGCATATCCACGCGATGAGTAT
>JGI11772J19994_1000175_pt1 | contig 13888 bp, 14 predicted proteins | sample Etolagsurwater0m_FD_19994 | JGI IMG/M metagenome (IMG submission 19994) | reverse complement strand
ACTGATATTCTTTGTAGTTTTGATTATTTAAATTTTCAACAGAGTCTAAACTTTTAAATGCTTTTACCGCTTTTGTTATTTCGTCTGGCGTTAGTTTGTTAAACCCTTGTTTAAATGAGTTTAATAAGTTTTTAGGCATATTCTCTATAAACTCGACAAACTCGGGTCGCTTCTCTTCTGGAAGTGCATTATAAAAATTATTTAATTCGCCCGGTATACGTGCGTCATCTTCATTAACTAAATGGTTAGATTCAGGTGATGAAATTATTTCAGATAATGAATAATTTTTCTCTGCCATTATTTCATTTAAAATTTGCCAATCGGCTGAATTGTTGATGTCAGGATATCCTTTTTCACATCTAACGCTCCATTCTAATAGTATAGAATCAATATCAATCATTTTAAATAAATATATTAATTGTTAATTACCTGTAGATCCAAATCCACCTTCGCCTCGTTCTGTTTCAGTTAATTCATCTACTTCTTCAATTTCAATTTGAGGATATGGAATTACAATTAACTGGCCAATTTTATCGCCAATTAAATAGGAAGTATCTGACGCGACCCAAACGACATTGTCTTTAGGTCCAGTTAATTTGTTTAAATTTTTATGATTTCGAAGTTCCTGTACTCGATTCAATATATCCGATTCAAATTCCCTGGTATCTAGCTCTAAATCTTTAAATCGAAAACGAATTTCTCCACGATATCCTGAATCGATAACTCCTACATGATTTGATAAAATCATAGAAGTTTTAGATATTGACGACCTAGGAAAAATCAAACCTACATGCCCTTCTGGAATTTCAACGGCAATACCAGTTCCATATTCTACATACAATCCATCTTCAGATATACTTAAAGAAGTAGCCGTTAAATCTAATCCAGCATCGCCTGGTTTGGCATATGAAGGTAGCACAGCATCTGGGTGCAGTCGTTTAATCTTGAGTTTCATAATTTTCTACAATTTTAACAAATTTATCCATTGAAGCATTTCCTCCTACAACTCGCTCAACTTCCTTTCCATCTTTCAAAAAGACGAAAGTAGGTACGGAACGAACGCTATACAAAGAAGTTCTAGGATCTGAGTCTACGTCAATATGCGCAACACTAACTCTATCGCCCATTTGTTCTACAAACTTTTCAAATTTAGGTTTGATAGCTTTACACGGACCGCACCAGGTTGCACTGAAATATAATATATTCATAAAGTTTAAAATTTAATAACGCAAATATATGAAAAATAAGTTAATATAACAAAAATAATTTGTATATTAATTCACCTAATTCTCTTGCATCGGCTGTTTTAATTCGACCTCGACGATTTTTAATGCGACCTTCATAATAATCGTCATCGATGATCCAAAAATCTATTTTGATATAAGACATACATTAATACGATACTATTTTAGAATAACTTAAAATTTCAACAGGACGAACAATTATTTCATTCCATAAATATGTAGATTTATCTGAATCCGAGCATAATGAAGTCGATTGACATAAATTCGGCTCTCCTTCAGGATGACCTAACCGATACATATTCGCCGCGCGATCTCCTGTGTCCGTAACAATTGATTTTACGTCAGATTTAAACGCGGCAATTAACTTTCCACGAATCTTTACTAAATAATTGGATTCAGGTCGGAAAAACTTTTTATATTGTTTAGTAAATGTAGATATGGCATACGTACCTCCATTGTCAATAGAATCTTGTAAATTTTTCAATCCTTGCTCTGAAGTCCAATGTAATGTCGTTACTATATGATTATTGGTATCATATACATCATCTGTAAATTCATCATCTAACAATACAAACGGTTCCATGTCGCCGCGAGAATAAAAGAATGCAATTCGAATGTCATTGATAAATGACTCTCCACCATCTTCTCGAAAGTACTCTTTAAATTCATTACGAAGTTGCCATACTCGATGGTTTACAAAATCTTCAATGAAATCTAAAACATTCTTTTGAGTAAGCAGATCATATCGTTGCGTTTCTACATACAATTGATATTTGAACCAACGATTAATTAGCGATACCAATTTGGTATTTGCATCTATTTTTCCACCGCGAGTGTCGTATCCATTCTTTTGCAATTCTAAAAATTGTTTCGCAACGGCTTCCCATTCAGGTATAGTCGCAAAAGCCTCGGTTGGGTGATAATATCCTCGTACTTCAAATTTCATTCTTTTCTTTCAAATAAATATCTTGAAGTTGCGAATTTCCTTTTGTATGTTTAGGACTATATGGACAGTGACGGCAGCCAGAGCCGCAACAGCTACCTCGATTAATGTGATGCTGCTCGGTCATGACCAACCGTCCGTTTTCCATATAATAGTTCAAAGAATTCCTTTCGGACTTTTTAGATAGTTCCTGAACATACTGTTGAAAGATCCAATCTTTTGAATTTATCATACAATTACACATCCATCAGCTCCACATGCAATTTCGCCAGATAAATCGGTATTATCTGTAATTTCATGTACATTATTTAAATCGATATTATGTAAAGACGACATCATATCTTCATATACATCAGCTGTACAGTCTTCAAAAGGAGCTTGCGTATAANTTCCTCCATTATAAGGTAATACTGATAATCCGTTATAAAATTTACGGTTCTCCCACATCCATTCNCCAACCATTTCCCATTCTTCAGGCTTGATTGANACAGTAGCTGAAATGTTATGAGTATTTTGTCCATTATTATGACCTGTCTTTACCCATTCTCTGTTGAAATGCTTTACTCGTTCTAACAATTCCAATGCAGATTCATGTCTTAAAATCGACCCTTCTGGAGCTTTTTGTGGTACAGAAATTACTGCAGTATCATGTGGTCTGAAATATTCATCTTCAACGAGCTCAGGATGATTTTCTAATAGATATGTATATATCGATTCATTCTTACCTACTCGAATTCGACGAATATAATAATCATTGTGCCAGGCATGTATACCTGATGACGTACCTAATACTAAAGAAGATGTACCTGAAGGTTTAATAGTCGTGCAACGAGCTGATTGGTTAATTCCAATTAACTCTGCAACTCGAGCATTTTCTTCAACAGCTAGCTTTGCAGCTTGACGCAAATCATATTGTTGAGCTTTACCTGATCCAATACCTGTCATGCCTACTCCAATTAATGCATCTTTTTCGGTAGTGCGTTTCCAAATAGGACGAAGATAATGAAAATCTGTATATCCTGCCTGAAGCGTTCCTACAAATGCAGCAGCGCGAACTCTGTCATTTAAATCTTCTTGCGATACAATATCAGATACATTTACTTCACATAAGTTACAGAATTGGAATGGACGAAGCGCAATTTCACAACATGGATTGGTTCCCCAATCTTTATCATTTGATAAATAAATACCTGGTTCACCAGCTCCTGACGCTTCTATCTTTTTCCATAAATTCAAGAAAAAGTCTTTGGTAATTTTATTTCGAAGCAATACTGCTGAATTGTTAGCTCTACCTCTTTGCGCATTTCCTTCCCACCAATTTCCAGATTTACATGCAATCATATCATCGTCATCTGCGCTGAATAGTGAGATAAGAGCTGCTCTGCGAATACCTCCAGCCAATACTGCATCTGCAATATGACATACAATATCATGTACTTCAATAGGAGATAATTTATCATTGTCTCGTTTAGATTCTAAAATTCCTTGAATTTTTACTAGACATTCTCGTAACGGAGCTGGACCAGGTGCTTTACCTCCTGAAGTTATCAATTGCGCTCCTTTTGGTCGTATATCTGAAAAATCAAAGTTGATTGTCGACCCACCTTGAAAGTACGATTTCATTAACATTTTAACTGCATCAGCCCATCCTTCAATTGAATCTGCAACTAAAAATCTTCTATGTTTATTTGCATTTGGTTTTCGTATTTCAGGTAATTTTTCAACATGATGCTTTTGTACTGAATATCCGACACCAGTACCACCTAGCAATAAAAACATTGTCTCACCAAAAGCTCTCCAATCGTCAATTGGTAAATATGCGCAATTGTAAATTCGGTTAGGAGATATTTCAATTGGCTTACCTCCAAATTGTAAAGATCTCATTGAAGGTAGAATTTTTTTATCATATACATATGTATAAGCATGCTCAATTTCATTTGCTAACTGAGGATACTTTTTCAAATGCATATTTTTGTTTCGAGTAACCAATTCATTCCAACTTTCTCTGCGTTGTAAATCTGGCATGTACCGTGCGTATTTCATGTAAACGGTAATGTCAGAAAGTATTCTGTTTGAAATTTCCATAAAAATAATTTTAAAATGTTAACTAAAGACCCTTTCGGATTAATAAATATTCTCTAACCAAAAGTATTGCCCTGGATTTCTTTATATTTTTGAGATAAAGATTTCTTTAATAGCTCTTCACCAGTTTGCATTGAAGTTTTAGTTTCTTTACCTTCGACAGACGTTTCTTCATATATATGAATTTGCCCATTACTCATATTCATTTTGCTAGGTAACGTAAGTCCGTCAGGGCCAAATCGATTTTTAATAATATGCCAACGACCTGTACCTGCTATTTTATCAGTAACTTTTCTAGATAGCGATAATACGAAATCTGCAATCATAATCTTTGAATACGATTCAGAAATTTTATCTGCTTCAATAACATCCATTTCCAGAGCTGATCTATTGGCTTGCGAAGCTGTATATAACGGAACTTCATATTCACCAGCAATGCCTCGAAGATCTTCATATATCGATTCTAATTCATGTCTCATTTCTTTTCGAGAAACTGCACCTCGTAATAAATCGGCATAGTCAACGATTACAATGTCAGGCTTTTTACCTATAAGAATCATTTTTTCAATATGAGCTCTGATAGTTGAACATGAAGCTGTTTTCGTAGGATAGTATTTGATTACTAAATTACCTTTTAATTTAGACACTGTAGATTCAACTTCATCTAAATTAAACTTTAAATTTTGATTTGCAATACCTGTTAATACAGCATCATAACGCTGACCTACATATCCTTCATTTAACTCTAACGTATAATGAACTACATTTAATCCTTGTTTAACAGCGTGGGCGCCGACATTGATGAGTCCCCATGATTTTCCAATTCCTGCTGGAGCAACGAATACTACAAGTTCTCCTTTACCAAATCCACCGTCTGATAAATCGTTGATAACAGGCCATGGAGTTGCTATAGTTGATCTAACATTATCTTTATATCGATCTTGCACTGACTCGTTATATTCATGACCAACTTCCTTATCAGCTCCAGCTTTCATAGCAATGTCAATAGTCGACTTAATTGCATCGTATTGACCTTTATTTAGTAATTCAACTGAATCTAAGATAGCTCGCTTAATACATTGATTTTTGCAAAAATCTAACGTTTGCTCTTTGATGAAATCTAAATCTTCAGATTCTAAATATCGAAATGCATCTTTAAGCATTTCAATGATTGAAGTTTTAAGTACATCACTTGATATATCCTGAACTTTGATTTTAAATACATCTAAAGTCGGAGCTGTTTTATATTCGTAAAAATACTTAATAATTGTATCAACTATCCAAACGTTTGCTTCTGATTCGAAAAAATCAGGAAGTAAAATATCTGAAACTTGTTGAGTAAAAGCTTTATCTGTAAGAAGTGCTGATATTACTTTAACCTGAAAACTATGCCCAAAATTTGATAATTTATCTGCCATCTACACTTCATTTTATTTTGTATGTATATTATATGAAAAACATATCAGAAAACAAATTATTTTCTTGAAAATGCTGCTAATGAATTAAATGTATTTGCAAGCCATGTATCCAAATTAGGAATAACTGTATACAATTTATCTTGCATAAACATTTTCTTGAAATTGAATGTGTCTAAATTAGGTATTTCATGATCGGCAATTTCTGCAATCAATCGCTTGTAATTTGCTGAAATATCTAAATCTTCCAATGACATCAATTTCCAATTAAGTTCCAATGTACTACGACTATCTACAATAGTTTTGTAGATTTTATGTTCATCGAGTCGGGCCGAACTATACTCTAATACTTCATCGAGGCTTACCGTATCCATACCGAAAATCAACGGTAATTTAGCTTGCAAGGTCTTAATTCCAATACCTTTTATTCCTTTAATGTTATCAGAAGAATCGCCCATAAAAATTTTATAATGTATGAAGTTATGTGACGGAACTTCAAACTTTTTTACTACTTCTTCAGGATTGTAAAATTTCTTTTCTACTGGTCGCCATACTGAAACTTTCGAGTCGATTAGTTGTAAAAAGTCTCGGTCATCTGACATTATAATTACTTCGCTGTTTATTGGGCGAAATACTTCAGTAGTTAAATATGCAATTGCATCATCTGCCTCGATATTATCAATAGACATTACTGTAATAGGTAAACATTCTAAATATTCAGACAGCTTACCCATTTGCCTTTTCATTGATTCTATTTCTTCTTCAACAGTTAAATATCCGACATCTTCACGTCGCTTGAATCTAGTAGACATTGACCGACCTTCTTTATATCCTGAATGCATCTTTTTGCGTCGTGCTGAACCACCTTTACCATCAAATACTACAATACATCTTGTAGGCTTGAATTGACGAATTACAGCACCAATGCTTCGAAGAAAGCCTATATATCCTGCACAATGTTCTCCATCATCATTTACAATTGGCATCGCTGAAAAGACACGAATGAAAGAGTTTAGACCGTCAACAATTAAAACTTTATCGTTTTTGTTCAGGCCTAAACTCTTCGCCTCGTGTTCTTCGCGAACTTGTCGTAACAGCTCAGCGTATCCTTTCATTACGATTCTTCTCCATCAAAGTCAGTTTGAATTTCAATGTCATCGACACCAAAATCTTCACCGGCTTTGTAGTTTAAAATGTATTTATCGCAAAGTAATTGATATACTCGAGCTTTTATTTCTGGGTTGTCAATTATCTTTTCTCGGAAATCTTTAGATTGAAATTTGATTATTTCGCCTGTTTCAGTGTCAGTGTATGTATACCATGCACCGGCTTGCGAAACCAATCCATAATCTTTCATCATCGTTAACCAAGATCCAAAATCGTCAATACCAGAGTCAAAATAGATATCATAATCTATACTGCGTAAAGGAGGGCCCATTCGATTTTTAATTACCTGCGCTCGGGTTGTCATTCCTAAAATTTCATCCTTTCCGGAACTTCCTTTAAGTTTAATTTGTCCTACAGACTTTAAACGTAAACGAACTGATGAGTGAAATGCAATTGCTTTACCGCCGCTAGTAGTCCAGGGGTCTCCAAAGGATACTCCTAATCGAGTTCGAAGCTGATTTGTAAATATAAGACAAATACGCTCTCTGCCAACAAAATTGGTTACTTTGCGCATTGCTTTTGATAAGATGATAGCTTTTGAAGTCGCCCAACCATCTTTATCATAATCAGCTGCCATTTCAACTTTCGTCGATGCGCCAGCGACAGAATCGACTACAATAGTAACGATCCTGTCTTTTGANCCTTTACGAACTGCTTCAACAATGGAATCTACAGCATCAAAAATGTCTTCGACAGTTTCTAAAGGCACGTATAACATTTCCTTTAAATCAATACCAATAGCTTCTAGAAATTCTCGAGAAACTGCATTTTCAGTATCGATATAAACTGCCAAACCGCCTTTTTTCTGAGTATTAGCNAAAGCATGAGCTGCTAATAACGATTTACCTGATGCTTCTAATCCAGTAATTTCAATAATTCGACCGACAGGTAATCCTCCGTTAGGTCGATTGGAAATTGCTAAATCTAACATAGTAGATCCTGTCGATATCCATTCATTGACATCTGATGGCGAATCTGTATCACCTTCCAAGAAATACGCAACTTTATAGTTCGTAGACTTGAATTTTTTGTTGAGACTGTCTGCTAGCACATTTGCTAGGTCATTAGATACAGTCTCTTGATCAACTGTTGACTTTTTTGCCATATTTGAAAAATAAAGTTGCTAATTAATTACTTGTTGAACAAAGAATCGAATGCAGATGCAACGTCATCAACACTCGCCGCGTTAGTTGCGCCATCCATACTTTTTGCAGGAGCTTTAGCTGCAGTCTCTGATTTAGCAGATTCAGCCGTAGCTTCTTCAGACTCAGGATTAAGCCATTGCTCTAACAATTTAGTCATTTCATCGTAAGTGTATTCTTTGAATACTTCAGTAATTTTAGGTTGCGTACCTAATTTTTCCAATACTGCTTTGTTATCAGTGATTGGAGTTTGATTAGGTTTAATACGAATTGAAGTTTCAGGATAATCTTTTCCTGTTTGATCTTTCGTTTTAAACTCTACTGTAATATCGCGACCTGCCATTGGATCGGTAATGTCACCGTAATCAGGATCTGCAATAAATCCTAAAAGCTCTTGATATACAGTTTTACCAAAGCCCCAGAATTTTACTCCTTCAGATTCTTTACCACGAACTAAAACTGGAACGTAGCAACGCATTGTCGGCTCTAATTTCTTACCCATTTTCCAATCATCTGAATTTCCAGTTGATTTAAGCTTTTCAGCAAATTCAACGATTGGATCAGGTTGACCAAAAGACATAGGAGATAGAATTGACTTACCTTGAAAATTNTAATGAAAGTAAAGTTCAATAAATGGATTTTCTCGNTTGTGCTGATAAGGNACAATTCGAATTACTTGCGAGCCTGGCTCAGGTTTCCAAAGGTTATCTTGTTTTTTNGTAACCGTTTGAAGCGATTGAAGTTTTGCTTTGATAGCATCTAAGTTAATAGCCATAATGTAAAAATTTAATTGTTAATAAGTAATTGATAATTAGCAATTGATAATGTAAAGTGACGTGTCCGGAATAATCAAGATACATATGCAACGACTAACATAACCTTAATATATGAAAATCATTTCTAATTTCCAAATATTTTTATATAAATATGTTACAAATTGATAATTTGATATACTTTTGTAGCAAGCACTTTAAGTTCATTATTAGAAGTTACCAACAATGAATTTTTGTATTTGCTCCAATCAACAGAAAAAGAAGAATCTAATATACCATCATTTTCCAACTTAATTAGTGCATTAAGAGAATTGATAGTATACATGGTATTCGTTTCTTTCTTGCGATGTACTAACATGGCTCCTGATAATTGTTTTCTTTGAAATCCTTTTTCTACATTGAAACTGCAAATGAATTCATTGGAGTTTTCTATAGACAATACAAACAATTTATTTGAAGCTACAGTGTACGTCTTTGCAATCATTTCGACTACATGATCCAGCTCTTCTTCCGTGACAAATATACAAATTAACTGTAACAAATCTATCTTTCATTTTATCGAATATAAATATGTAACAGTTAACAATTCCATGTTAATTAGTTGTACAATTTACAAACTCATAACCGGCACCGGTCTTTTTCCAGATAATAAATACAAGCTCCATTTTGCTCATATCCCAGTTGTCGTTATATTCGATAGTTCGAGCCCAATGATATACATCTCCAGCACTTAAACTGGTAAATATCTCTTCTCCAAATGCGCCAGCTGCAATAGCTGATTTAGCTAGTACATGATGATGTATGTGCGGGTTTTGAGTACTACCATTTTGGGTAGCTTCAATTTCTTTGTATAGAAATAAAGCAGACATTGTATAAGTACCTGATAAATTGTCTAGAGCCTTTACATATACATTTACATTTAATTTACCAGCATTCTTACCAGCTCCTTGAGTTACATGAGTACCGATAGATAATTTAGGGGTTTGGTTGTTTTTATTTGCTATTTCACTTGGGATACCTGAGGTACTGGTACCGACAAAAGTTTCATTAACAAAGAAATTAGGTGTTCCTGTATATTGCCACTTAGTAGAAAATTCATCAACTAATGGTCCATTATCAGGTGTGGTTAATGCATCGCTTATCTGTAATGCTATAGCTAATGTTCTACCTCTGTGGTTTGCATATAACTCCTCAAATCTTGTAACTCCCCATCCTCCACAAGGTCCGCACCAAGTAGCAGTAAATTTACCAAAAATTGAATTTTGCAAACTGTCAATATAAACGCACGACCCGTTGTCGACAACGGCGTCTGGATTATAGTTAACTGATTTAGGATCGGTACATCCTTTAATTGCTGTCCCGTCATCTACTAACAATGTAGATTCTTGACAACTGGCAAATAACAGTGTCGTTAAAATAATTAGGTAATGTTTCATATGTGTTTCGGTTTAATAATAAATATGTAGTTAATTGACATTTCGTTCTACCATGTTTTGATAGGTAGGACCAATTTCTAATTTAGTAGGAAACTTTCCTTGTTGCTCTAGTTCAGCCTTTACTATTTGTATGAATTCAGCGCCGTCTTTCACATGAAAATCGAACAGGAAAGAATCGTATGTATAAAGTATCAGTTTTGATTCGTACGCAGTTGTACGTTGAAGTACGTTATGAATTACGGCCATGTTTCGCTCGGTTTCGAAAGCTTGCAGAAAGTAGTTTAAAAGTTTAGCTGGATTAAGATCTTTAAAGAAATTTAAGAATAATTTTCTAGAAAACAAAGGCGTTTCGATAAATCCTGTTTCACGAAACTGCTCCCAAAGCAATTTGGTATATTCATGCACTTTTTCAAAAAATGGAATAACTAAATACTCAGTAGCTATACCACCATACAGTTGTCGAAAGGAAATAGATTTTGACTCTTGATACTCTTCTTCAGACAATTTGCTTTTCTGAAAATAATATTCTCCTAAATGTTCATGTACTGAAACGTTATCTGGAAATTTATAATCTACTAACACTGCTAACAATCTTAAATGATAAGCGTCGTAGTCAAATGAAATCATAAATCCATCTTGAGCGAATCGACTACAAAAAGCGTCTCGTATACCAGTTTCTTTATTTAACGCCCCGAAATTAACTCCATTAAATCTATTTGAAGGTCGTCCTGTGGTAGTGTATATGTTGTATTCTGTATATACAAAATTATCATGTATTGGATAATCAGGAAATACATTTGCAAACTTACTAGCATTTACATACATTCCATTTTTTTCTATAGCCTGCAGCGAATTTAAAATAACTGTATTGTAAAATGTAAACGATTGATCTATTTTTAATAAATTTTATACATCGAAAAATGTATCGCGAATGTTTCTGCAACGCTCAACATGTTTCGTAATTGGAATAATAGCATTTAAATTTTTAAACCGATGATATTTTCTTTCGAAAAATTCATGAGCTGTAGTATCAAATTCATCGGGCATTGGTCGATTTCGATAAAAATACTCGATTAAGTCCATATCAATTAAATTGTCTTGTTGTACAAACTGACTGAACCGTTTTTTATTATGTATGTAACAGACATTGTCTTTTGGTAACGAATCTGCTAAATCAATTTGTAAATTAAGACCTTCTGTATGATTTAGCACTAAAACGCAATCTTTATCGTAATTGATGGCATATACATAAATCAGCGATATACTATCGACATACACAGGATAGTCACCGTTGCAATATACAGGAACTACTATCCAATCAGTTGAAGAGTATTTCTGCATGAAGCTAGTATATTCCTGTTGCGTTTCTATGATAGTCATAACTTATCTGAATATAAGAATAATTCAGATATTAACCAAATAAAGATTTAATTTCTGCAGATGTAGATCGATCGTATATTGTATATTCAATGTAATCAGTTAGTAAATCAGCAATACCAGGAAGCTCTGGATTTTTCTGAAAGACTATTCTTCTGTTGGTATCTTCGACGCCAGCTTTCTTTGGCTGTGCAGATATATCATCAAATCTAGGACCAGTCAATTTCCATGGAAGTTCAATAGCTATGTATAGCGATTGATCAATTTTATTTGACTTCCATAATTTATATTGAGCTTCGTCAATTTCAAATATCGCTCCTGCACTAACTGTATTACGTGCTGAAATAAAATATCTCGTATATCTACCAGTTTTATATTGTTTACCTGTAGGTAAAGGTGAAATGTATTTTGGAGATTGAAAGTTTGTCGTACCTTTAAGTTCTATATAATCGTAATTTTGCGAGCTTTGATCTTGATATGGTATTAATTCTCTCGACACTGTAGTATATCGAGCTTCTGTAAATACTGCTCCGTTAGTATACCGATGGTATTTTCCAATATACTCAGTACCGTCAGGAAACATCCATTCTTTACCTGTAGTCGATAAATTTTTTATAATTTGATTTTCAGGTACGTATAAAGCTGGTCTAGGCATTATTCATCATTTAACATTCTACATACTGTATTTACCGTGGTAGTCCAATCGTTGTTTGAAATTTCATGTTGTACAGTCGTCGCAGTCCATACTATATTTTTCTCTCTGTAAACTTTAGGTAAATAATTAATTGACACTGTATCGCCAAATTTAATTCCAGAAATTCCATCTAGTACTGCACTAAATTCCAATGGAAATGGAACTACTTCTTTTGAACCAGGCTGCGGTGTTTTTCCTTGAGTGTTTTTAAATACCGGCTCCCTAGTGCCAGTACCTAATGTCTGAAAGCCTTGAAACCCGGACAAATAAACTTCTTTAATAAACGACTGAAGAGCGGATACATCTGTATATTTAGACTTTTGTGCTTCTCCTTGAGCGCTAAGAATTTCTTTTACCCAATCTAATACTTTGGTTTGATCATAATCTGTACCGGTTTCCTTTTGAGACTCAGTTGCGCTAGGATTTTTAAAGTCTCTAGGTTGCGCAACATCAGAACTAGTAGTACCTGGTAATCTAGTAGCTCCAGGTGTTAATGTCGACGTAGCCGCTACATACGCTGCAGTTACATATTCCGTAGGAATTTTTGTCGATAAGCTAATATTACGACAAATAGCATTTTTCGTAAATGCAGTAAATTCATATGGCAATCGTTCATCGACTTTTGTACCAGATCCATTACGTTTCTTTAAAGCCTCAAACAGTTGCGAATCCATTGAATTAACTTCAACGACGTACAATTCATTTGGATTGTTTCGGTTCGAAGCTAATGTAAGTTTATATCGCGTACCGGTATTATCGTATATCGATTGAAAAATTCGCTCGTATAACTTTGCAATAGTAGCTTGTGGAGAACGTACTCTACCGCTACCTTCTGTAGTTGAAATGTTATTGATAATTCGTTCTATAAATTCTACACAAACCATAATTTTACTTAAGTCTCCATGATTTTTAACTGCGTAGGCTCTTACTGCTTCACCTCCGTTGGCATCGTTATTAAAAAAGCCGCTTTCTGTGTTGATTGAATCAATACCACCATGACCAGCGGGATAAGTTGAAGCATCTTCCCCAAAAAATGGATCAATTCTTGCACGACCACCTGATGCAGATCCTAATATAATTTCTTCAGGATTAGCAGAAAGTTGAAAAAGGTTATAATGTACAATACCAGNTCCTGTCGTTACATCTTTATTACAAACAATTTGAATAGAATTAAATTTAGATTTATTGTTAGCATCAAGCGATGCATTTCGACTTACATCATTAATAACTTTCGTAAGTCTTTCCAACGACACGTAATGACGAACGCCACTGCCTACTGTCGTTGCTACTGAAACAGGGTCGTTTGGGTCTGCAGCTTGATCTGAACCATATAATGCAAATGCAGCGTATCCTTCTCCGAGTCCTAAATTGTTTATTTGATAAGTTTTTTTATGATCTTGCGATTCTTTTTTTATAGTTGTAAGTACGTTATTTTTAACTATTTCACCTGGGGTCGTCGGCGATTTACCTTTTTGCGAAGCAGTTAATGCAACTGAAAATGCATTGATGCCTGCTCCAATACCAGATGTAGTACATTCAAATGTACCTTGTGGCGTCACTGAATATCCGAAATTGCAAACTAACCCTTGCCAATTACCAGCCGGTCCAGCGGCGG
>JGI11772J19994_1000172_pt1 | contig 13956 bp, 23 predicted proteins | sample Etolagsurwater0m_FD_19994 | JGI IMG/M metagenome (IMG submission 19994) | reverse complement strand
AAACCAAAGCAATATTAATTCAATTTGTTTATTTTGTTCTGATTCTATTTCAGTTAAACCCGGATCAAACTTTTTTAAAAGTTCTCTATCTTTTTGGATATTTGCAATTTGAATTTGCCTTAATTTTTCTTCTGCCTCAACTTGACTTAATATTGCTTTGGTTTCTCTAGATATAACATTTATTTTTTTTTCAGATGTTTCTATATCTTCTTCTTTTAGACTTGCTTTTTCAATTAATTTGTCTATTTCACCACCAATAACATCTATTAGTAATTCATTTGTTTGTATTTGTTGTAAAATTGATTCTTTTAACTTTTCATTTTGTTCTTTTAATCTGCCTTTTATTTTTGATAATTTTTCTTCTAATTCTATATTTTTTATTATTAATACTTCTTGTTTTCTATTTTTTTCAGCAATTTGTTTACCCAATTCTAATTCTTTTATCATGTCTGCAGTATATTCTCTTACCGATTCACTTGCTTCTTCGGTTGCTTTTACTGTGTTCCCTAATACTTCATTATATTCATCTTGAATTTTTTTTGCTTCGTCAGTATTTTCTGTAAGTTTTTTTATTTCATCACCATAAACAGCAACAGCAGTTAATATCAAGCCACCAATAATGATAAATGGATTTTTTGCAACAACAGCATTGAGTGCCACAAAGGCTTTTGTTAATCCTTGTGTAGCGATTGTTATTTTATTAATATTTAAACCAACTTTTAAAGCGATTAGTAATAAAAATGAATTTCTTATTAATTCTGCATTATCAAATAAATTTTTGAAACCTTGATTAACTTCACCTAAAACAGTACCAAGACCTTCACCAAAATCTCTAATTAAATCTTGATTAGCATTTATCAAATCTGTAAGTGAAACAGTTATATCAGCAATTACAGGTGCTAATCCTTGCCCTAAAATATCTTGGGCATCAGTTATTGCTATGCCTAAATTTGAAAATTGAACATTTAGATTCTTTAATAAATTAGTAGTAGCATCACCAAATTCTTCTTGTATACCTTTAGCAAANGCATCAACAATTTTTTTCGCTCCTTCTGCAGTTTTACCAAATTCAGATATTTCACCTCTAGATAAATTTAATTCTTTCTTTAATATTCTTAATACAGGTACACCTCTATCACCGAGTCTTTCTATTTCTTCTAAACCTAAACCACCACCTACAGTTCTGGCGAATAAATCGGTAACTGCTTCTAATGTGCCTATTTGATCTGTTGTGATTGCTGCAGTATTTGTGAAAACATTTAAAATTTCTGCGGAAGGCGTGATACCGGCTGCTTTCAATTTAATAAATGATCTTGATAAATCTTCTACTGAGAATTGTGTTTTTGTAGCAATATCTGTGATAAATCTAAATGCTTCTGCTCCTTCTTCTGCACTACCTGTCACTGAAGCTAATGATGTTCTTAAATCTTGAAATCTTGCAGTAGTATTGATGATTGAACGAACTACTACACTAGTTCCTAGTGCAATAATGGCATTTTTTAAATTAACTATAGATTGTCTTGATTTTTCAGCATTACCTTGAACTTGTTTAAATGCTTGCCCTGTTTTATCTTTGCCAAGTATTTCTACAATATATTGCTGAGTCATTATCTTCTTTTACCTTGCAATTTTGCTTTGTTCAATGCTTCTTTTTCTTCATCAGCTTTTAACTCAAAATAAGAATACCATAAATCAAATTCTTCAACAGGCATAGATAATATCTCGCCTATCGTCTTATGTAATTTTTCAGCTAAATAAAAATGAAATCTAAGGGTATTGTCTTTTTTTATTTTTTTTTTAAATCAGCAGGTGATGATTGAGTACCCATGATTAGACTTGCTACTCGACCAAGAACATCTGGGTCTACAAATTTTTTCATTTTAATCTTGCTCTCAAGATCAAACATTTTTTCACCGTCTTTTGTTTCGGCTTTTTTAACGATAATGTCTATAAGAACAGTTAAATCATTATTGTCTTTAAACAATTCAGATTTTTCAAGTAGCGTAAAAGGTTTAACATAAATGGCATCTTCGCCTGTTAATCCCCATTCCTCAACTTCTATAATTTTAATCTCTTGATGCTTAAAATGATTTATAGCACCTTCAAGAAAATCCTTTTTAGGCATTCAATTATACTGTTGTAGTGCTTACGCCACCTGAAAACTGAACATTGATTGTTCTTGAGATCACGCCATCTAAAGAAACGTTCTGAGATACGCCAGTCACGATTGCAGTGCCTGTGTAATATGTATCGCCAGATGTATCGCCCTCTGGGTATAAGTTTAAAGTCACTTCTGAGCCAACTGCTAATGCACCTTGACCTGTTGTGTCAGTTTCGTCCCAATGACATTCAACAGTTCCTGTAGCATCTTTTCTTAACGCCTTATAGGATTTCGCAGTATCAGTTAGAGAAGTATCTTCAACTGTATCGTTGGATTCATCAATGGTAAAACCTGTGACTTCTGCCACTGCGTTTGAACCTACTTTGACTACTCCGCTTGTTCCGACATGTGTTGCCATTCTTCATTCTCCTTTGTTTCGGTTTGTTCTTCTACTTCTACATCTTTTTTCTTAGAAGTTCTAGTAGATTTTTTTTCTATTGAAAGTTTATAACCCTTCGCCAGAAACTTGTCTAGTTCATTATCCCAAATAGATATTGTTCCTAACCCGTTTGGCATAAATATTCTAATACGTTTAGCCATTATGATGTACCTCGTATAAATTCATAAAATACTCTTACCACAATACGCACTGCCCCCAAAGGATATAATGTGCCTTCATCTGAATTAACCTCAATAATTTTTGTTTCTAGTGCATTACTACCTCTAGTTCTATCAGTATCAAGTATTTCTTCTACCACTTCTGCTAATTCGTTTCTTTTGGTATCTATATTTGTTTCTGTACCCTTAACATATCCTACAATAATAAAATCTATTGTTCCTGCCCTTTTACCTGCTGAATAATCACCAAGGGCAAAATCTTCTCTCGTTTCATCTGAGGTTGTTATATACAATGCAGGGAACTGAGGGTCAGCTAATTCTTCTACTTTGAATGGCTCTCTAGTTATTTTTTTAAATTCAATAGGTGATGTGACTGCATCAAGGGTAGTTATTATATTACTTGCTATATCTTCTCTTAAACTCATGCTAATGCCTTTTTAATATTTTTTCTAATAATTGCATTAATTTTCTTTTGTTCTATTGTTGATATACCAAAGAACTCACGTTTAGGCATTTTGCCCTTACCTTCATTATGAATTAATGCTTTCTTAGTTTGTTCTGCACTTCTAAAAAATACAATACCACGACTAGGTCTAGTAGTGAATGTTAATGCGCTAAACATTTTACCTGTCATATTTAAATCTACAAAATTCTTAGGTGTTGTATCTTGATTGCTAGGGTCGTTATTTCTTTTTCTTCTAGCTTGAATATATCCTTTTGAATAAGGTTTAAATGGCCTACCCTTAACATCTTTACCTCTTTGTTCTGTTCTATCTCTAATAGCACTAACTTGAAAAGCTGATGCCTCTCCTAAAGCTAATTGAATTGATCTATGAAGTTTTTCTGATTTCTTCTTTAATTGTTGTTTGAAGAATTTACTATTGTCTTTGACATTAAGCATTAACGAACTAATCGTAAATGGTGAATAGGCTCTTTTTCATCAACAGAAATACCACCAGATTCATTTTCATCATATTCTACTCCGTCACGCAAACATGCTTGAAATTCCTCGTTATATTTTTGTCTGTAAAAATCCATTTTATTTTGAAAAGTATCTTTTCCGTCACCACCATCTGGGTCTTTAAACTTTGATAATTGGGGATAAATATATTCTGCCATACCTCTATAAAGAACTGCTCTTTTCCATTGAGAAGCAGTTAATAAACTTTCATTCATTTCAATAGTGGTTACTTTGGTTATATCTTTGTATCTAACGGTATGACGATATCGCTCCCACCATTCCTCTCTTATTTGACGAATAACATCATCTTCAGCAAATTGTAATTGAGTATCAAAATTAGCTATACCAAATCCTAATATATCTGGTTGATAATCTTCTAAATCTGCACTTGCTATTGAAAATGTTGTTGTTGCCATATTTTATCCTTAATCAATCCCCCAATGGTACACCAAAGGGGGATCGAACTCAATTATTATAATGTTGCATCAACAGTCACTTGGCAACCATAGTTATCTTTAACTACGTCTTGACCATAGGTCATTGTACCAACGATTTCTGTTGCTCTTAGAGAAGCATCTCTTTGAGTTTCTAGTCTGAAGTCCATCTTCATAGCAAGACCTAATGAGATTGGGTGGAATACACCGCCAACACAATCACCATCTGAGTCAATAGAGATGTTTGCGTTTTCATATACGTCAATACCAAAGATGTTTCCTACAAATCCAGAACCATAAACATTTTCACCTACTGATGATAATGCAGTTGCTGTACCCGCATACCCTGCTTGTGTAAGAGTTTTCTTTAAATTGAAAACTGCTTTAGGGTGGAATACTGCGTGATATGGTCTAGGAACATTTAATGCTCTTAGTGTAGATTCAGCTTTTAATAATAGATCAGCAGTTAATTCTGTACCTGCTGCTCCAAGATCGTTGCCTGTTGCAAATGAAGCAAATAATCCTGCTAAGTCAGTATCTACTTTCTTTGCAATCGCTTCACCAAATACTTTACCAATATCTTGTGCGATAGGTCTAGATGATGATTCTCTTGCTAGGTCAGTAAGTGTAGTCATTACACCGACTTCTGAAGCAGTGATTGTTTTTTCTGTAGGATTGACTTCGGTATTTGCTAAGTCAGAACCCTCGGCTACTGCGGAAGCAGCAACTGTTGGGAAAATTGGCACTGCAACTTGTTTGCCTTGCCCTGTGATGTTGTAAGTAGTAACTAGTGGACGCATTACTGAGGTCTCTTGGAAAGTGAAAATCGCTTCCTGTATAATCTCAGTATATAGTTCACTAATACTAGTACTTGTTGTTTCGTTAGCCATGATTGGCTCCTTTCTTAATATTAGTTGTTAGTTATAATTTTTGGTCTTAAATTAAAACCAGATTTAGTTTTGCGATATTCTGCATATTGCTTTCTATCCTCTGGATTGTTTAAGTCCAACTCCGCAAGATTAAAAGGTTCTTGGTTGACCTTGCCCACATTACTCCTACTTCCTGTACCACTTGGGGTGGCTTGTTGAAAATGAGGATTCTGCGTAAGAAATTCAGAAACATATTCTTCAACAGAATATAAATCTCCGTTTTGGTTATATCGTGGAGTACCACTTTCTGCAAGAACTTCTACTTGGCCATTATCATTTAATTTGACGTTATTCTTTAGCAGTTCAACTACTTGTTGCGGATTGATCGCTTTATGTTTTGAAGCTGAATTTAGTAATGCGTCATTAACTTTAATGGTGCGTAATTGTTCTTGATACTGTGATATTTCAGATTGATATTTTTGTGCTTGTTCTTTTAAAATATCTTCGTATTCACCACGTTTCTTTTTTTCTTCAAGTTCAAGTTTTTGTTTTTCTTCTTGGGCAACCTTTGCTTCATCAAAAGATTTAACGCCTAATTCGTTTAACCAAATTTTGCGTTCTCTATCGAGTCTATCCCTAACAACTTTATCAATATCAAATTGTTTAGGTTTTTCTTGTCTTGATTGCTCTTGAACTTGTTCTTCGTTTGCAGTTTTATCTTCACGAACTTCTGCTTGTTCAACCGTATTTTGCTCGTCAGCCATGAGTATACTCCTTTATGTTTAGTACTAATTTTGTTTGTAGCGAATATTTATTCAAACTACAAGATATTTTCCCATTCTGGATTATAGATAATCCAAGAATGTCGGCACCGATAACCACCTCTATCAATAAATGGGTCACTACCAGATTTGCCTTTCCAACTGTTATTTTCCCATAATCTTCGTGCTTCTTCATCAGTAAAGACCTTACCAATATTTCTTGCACAGAAATCTCTAGTGGTATCTATTCTCGTACCAGAATATTTATATTGTTTTATACCTAATTGATCGCCTTTGTATTTAGTGAACTTTCCGTCAAATTGCATAACAGAATCATGGGCTATTTGACTAGAATACTTACGCATATTGTTCCCTAAGATATCTGCACCATATTTACTAGCCAATGTTGATTTAGCACTATTCACACGCTCTAAAATGGCTTTATTAGAGCTATATCTATTCTTTTCTATAAAATCGACTAATCGGTTAATATCGTTCTCATTTGATCGTTGATAGATTCCGTTGATGGCACCAGATATATTTTTTACCATTTCATTAAATGGTTTGCCTATAAGTGCTGATTGGTAAACCTCATTAGAAATAGTATCAAGAAATGTATTAGCAATATCTTCAAACCCACTGAAAGATAAAAACTTTAATTGATTAATAATCTCTAAATCTGTTTTCTGTAATACCTTGAACTTTCTATCAACCGGTAATCTTTTAACTATCTTTTGATATTCTTTAACGATCTCATCATATTCGTTAATTATGGCATCAGCTTCTTTTAAATAAATACCTTGAATTAATGTTTTGATGTTAGGTCTAAATGCTATGGCAAACTGTGTATTGAAACTTGTACCACCTTTTGTTCTTGTGGTTAATTCTGCTCTAATTCTATCTTCTAAAGTTTTTAATACGCCTATAATACGTTCTTCATGTGTATCTATTAATTTGTTGAGTGTATCTTGTTTTGCCATTCATTATAAAGGGAAGTTTTTTTTCCACGCCCTAATTGACCAATATGCAGGTGATAGTGTTTTTTGACCTTTGACTTGTTTTAAAACTCCACCCATTCTAGCCAAAAATGATCTTTGTCTAGCAGGGATATTTTTTTTAATCTTCATATTAGGGTCACCAAATCTAATCTTCTTTACATTTCCTGTAGATTTATCCTTAACATAAACACCAAATTTTTTTGATTGATTAGGTGTTCTAAATGGTTTGTTTAGTTTAACTTCTCTACCTCTATATTTGGCCATTACTCTTGATACCACTCTATGAAACTACGTTCAATATAATCTTGGATAATTTTCTTTTCTTCAATAGGGTTATGTCTTGCCCCATGATATTCTTGATGCCTAAATATTCTTTTCGTATATCTATTAGGCGTTAAAAAAAAATCAAACTCATCAATATATATTTTGTTATTTAGATTGTTTATTGCCCAATAAATAGAAACAAAACCTGCGGTGGGGAATGTCATTTTAGTTTCTGCAGTCATTACTTGATAATCTCTTAAATCCCATTCGTAAGTATATTGCTTCATATATTCTGGGTAGTGTTGCATACGCACACCAAAATCTTCACCACATAATCTAACAATATATTGACTGTGTTTAGAAATATCTAAATCTTCTTTATTGATACCTGCTAGAGATAAATTGTTAATCCAAATATCGTGTTCATCACGATATCCAAGATTCATTCTAAAGGTAATAACGTTTTTATATTCTTTATCCCTAACAGGCTCTTTGTTGCCGATAATGACGATTGGTTTATCACCAATAAAATTTTGAATGTCATTTAAAGTTCTCACTTTTTTGGCATTACTTCTTTTTCTTTTTTTTCATAGTAGACTTAGATTTCTTGGGTGGTCTACCTTTTTTGCTTCCGTATGTTCCTTTTCCTTGTGGCATGACTTAATCCTTTCTTGATAATGTTTAAAACATAATAACTCTAACATACCAAATTTATAATTAAAACCTATACAGGCATATTCGCCACAAAAACATTTTTGATCTTGATTGCGTTTGGAATGACTCCAAGTCACAAACTCATTTGCGTTTACGACTTTTCCTTTTGGTTGCTCTGGTGACGATATCTTTGTCAAATGTTGATGACCTTCCCCTGCTGATTAATTTATTAACACGAGCCATACTCCATTGTGCCATACCTATTCTTGGCCTTGACCCACTAGAAAGAAATGCACCCTGTCCTCGTCTATAAGATGCTTTTAAATCACTGAATGTAAATAATTTAGATTTCTTTGCTTTTGCTTTAAGATTGGCTACTGTTGATGCTGATAATGGTTTACGTTTGACCATTAATCTATTGCGGAAATATTTATTTCACCAGAACCTGCACCATGCCCAATAAATGCAATTTTATCACCAGATTTAAATCTAAATATTTCAACGTGGTTAGTAGGCATTAATAAATCTTCTTCAGTCGCTGTTGGGTCAGAACCAAATTTAATATGTGCGTGAGTAGTCACCGCAATTCTTATTAAACCACTGCCTGTAGTAATAACGCCAGATTGTGCTGAGGCGTTTCCTACTGTATGCGTTTCTGGTGCAAAATCATTATCTATTATTGTAGGTGTTGTTGTGTTTGTCATATCTTTGTCCTTTGCTTTAATAAACTTAGAGGTATTCTTTTACCTGCTTTATAGAGTGCTGACATTCTTGTAAGTAATGATGCTCTCTTTTTTCTTTTACCACCTTTTAAACCAGAAAGATACTTTTTTGGTATTTTGGTTTTTTTATCTTTTTTAACCTTCGGCAACTTCTTCCCCTTCAATAGCAGGAGTACTAAATTGACCTATGGGTCTAGCTTGAGCATCTATTTCATTATTGATGTCATTAATTTTTTCATCATCATCAACGACTGCCCTTGCAATCTGTTTATCAATTTCTTTAATGAAAGTATCTGATTGAACACCACTTGCTTTTGCCATTTGTAAGAATTGTAAGTCACTAGCATAATCTCTAAGATCAAATGAATCTGGGTACATAATTTCACCGTCAAATGTTGTATCTTGCCATTTAGCATATAAATCAAATATTTGTTCTTCAGTGTTTTGTAATAAATCTGCCTTTTCTGCTAATCTTGCATTTAATAATTGGAACTCAGTTTGTAAAGCAATACCACTATTTACAGTTTTTTCTGTACCTCTTACTGCTCCCATGTGAGTAATACGATCAATCGCTTGTACTTTCATGTTGATTGTTTTCATTATACTTTCTAGTGACTGAGAACTTGGTTGAATAATGTAAGGTTTTAATCCTTGATCTAAATCTTCTGGCATTTCAATAATAGAACCTGCACCTGCACTTGCTTCTACATTCGGTGTTTTAACTAGACTAGGGTGATTAGATAATCTTATTAACTGTTCAATTTCAGAGTACTCGTTATAGATAGATCTTTGTAATTCTGCAACATCAGATAGATCGGATATACCGATTGCTTTCTTCATTGATTTTTGATTGTAAAGAATAACTGCAGGAATGATTCCTAAGGGGTTAGGTTGCTCATCAATCTTAATAGGTTTCTTGGTTGTGTAGTCAATCGTGTAATCTTCAATCTTGTAAGTGGTTACATCTTCCATTGACCATACTTTAACAATAGCATCTTTTTCCATAATGCTTTCAACGACTGTTAATGATGTTAAATAATATCTTCCATTGATAGCACGTTCGTAATTCCAATTAGTAATATTCTCTGGTGTATAAATTGAAATATAAGGTCGAATATCTTGACTGAGTTCTTCGGCTCTGGTCTTTGCGTTTGATTGTGGTTTATCAATAATTGCCCAACAAGTACCATAGATAGATGCGTTAATTTGCATTTCTCTAATAACATTGTTGTATTGTCTACCATCTAAATCAGCATCTTTAATAAATTGTTCTAATTGAGGGTCGCCTGTTAAACTTCCAAAATTTCTAGTTGGGGGAACTCTAAATAAAAATGAAGAATAAATTTGAACTACGTTTCGGCAGTGATTATCAAGTGCAGTATATTCAATACGCTTTAAATATTCTTCTTCTGTTTCTAATACATACCGGTTGAGGTAATATCCATTTGAAAAATCTTGACCACCCATATAAGAACGTACATGTAAATCCCAATCTTGCATTTTCTTTTCGTAGTCTGGGTGCTTTGCTACTAAAAAATCTCTATCGTAATTCATTATGACCACCTCGTAGGTCTAGTTGGTGTAAATTCTCTGCGTAATGGGTATAAATATTCTATCATATAACCTAAGGCATCATTAAAGTGATCGTACCCACTATCTTTGTCTGGGATTGTTGTGCCATCTTTGTAAATTTGCCTTTCCAAACTTTTTATAACATTTTTACACTTTGAAGCAATATATAAACTATTTTTGCCTTTGGCGTTTTTTAATTTAGCATTAACAGAGTTAATTCTATCTCGTATCAATGGGTGATTATTTCTTACCTTCATATTAAAACCTGCGTTCTTTAAGATAGCTAAATCAGTCACGCCACCTGCTGATGTCTTTCTTTGTTTTGATGCAGGGTCTGGGTAAACAGTTATTTGATGACCACTATATCTATTTAATATTTCTTCGGTCATTTCTTGTGTATTACTAGAATAGATTTGTATTTCATCATAGATATAAATAACATCATTAATGATTTCAGAAACTACGCAAACCATAGGATCAATATTGAAGTCCATGCCGATATGGATAACCTTTGATTGAGGTTGATAATCATCAATTATATTTTGAGTTCTATCAAAGTTATAATAGATCGCACCTGCATAATTAACAAATGATGCTTCATATTCCTGTTGAAATGTTCTTTCATCAAGATCATATCTTGCTTGTTCTATTTCATTAGCAGGTACTTGACCACCTTCTAAAGTTGTGTATTTAAAACTTGCCCATTCTTTATCTGTTTCTGCCTTCAAGAAAAGACTATAAGACCAGTTTCCATATCCTCTTGGAGTTCCTGTAAATAAACAATGCCCACCTCTATCTGACAAGGTAGGTCGTAATACTTCCGTCCATGCAGTATCTTTAATATCTGCGAACTCATCTAGTACTAAAAAATCTAAACCAACACCTCTAAGGGATTGTTCATTGTCAGCACCTCGTAGGCTAATAGTAGAACTATTTTTTAAATGTACAGTTAAGTCAGCGTGATTAACCTTATCTACCCATTTATGTTTATATAACCTATCAATCAAATCATTCCATACAATATTCTTAGCCATACGATACGAAGGAGCCACATACCAAACTTTCTTTTTAGGGTATCTAGCAAATCTTGCTAGTTCGTTTATGGCCAGAAATGTTTTACCAAATCTACGACCACTAATTAGAACTCTAAACCTTGCTTTGCTTTCTATAACTTTTTGCTGAGGTTTAGTTAATCCCATTAATCATACGACCAAGGGAGTGGGTCATTGTTTTCGCTAGTTTCTATTTTATCTTTTTGACCTAACATCTGCTTACCTAACCATATAAGCATAGTAGTATTACCAGATTGTGCTTTTTCAAATTGTAATCTTCGTAATGACATTCTGCCCTTATCTTTTCCCTTTTTTATAGTATCCGCAAAATTACGTTCTAATGTATCTACTGAACACCCAAAGAATGATGCCATTTCTTCCATAGTGCATAAAATTGATGATAATTTTTCCAACTGATCTTCGTTTATTTCTATTTTTGGTCTGCCAACCTTTTTCTTTTCTTCCATGTTTTACCTCTTATACCCAGAGTGTGGGTTTCATTTTTTTTTACCTATACCATGAAATTATATTATTTGCTAATTCTTTAGTATCATCAAGGTTATCTAAGATGTAGGTTTCAATATTAATTTTAGAATTTGTTATAATGTTTTGAATCTTTGTATATCTACCTTTAATAAATTTTTCTGATTGACTATCGTTTCTTTGTTGATGTCTTTCATCAATAACTTCCTTAGTATTATTTAAAATAATAACTCGTAAATCATAATATTGATCAATAAACTCTATATTTTTAAGGCTAAATAGACGATCACCTTCAAATAATATATTTCTATTATTGGCTTCTATGTATTTAATAAAGTGTTTATTAACTGCCATAGATAACTTATCTGTACCTAGAAAAACAGAATCTTCATTATAAATTCCTAATAAAGATAAATTGTTATCTGTATTGTAATGACCTCTTAGCAGTCCATACTGAAAATTTTGAAAATTTAATTGATTATATATTTCTTTGACTAAGGTTGTCTTACCTGTTGCAGGTACCCCACCGATAGCGATACACTTATTTGTTTTTAATTCTTTCGTATTCATCTGAAGCACTACCACATTCAACCATTTTTTTTCTAAAATAACATACGATAGATATACGTTCATAAGGCCGATCTGATGTCATAGCGGTGTTTCCATGTAGTTCATGGACATCAAATAGTGCTAAATCACAATTTCTTACATTAACTGCAATCCCATATTTAGGTAGAACAGTATATCCACCTTGATACTTTCCTGTTTCTAATACTGCTAGATTTCCAAATCCTTCTGGTAAGTCACCTGCATCATAGTGACAAGCAGTCCTAAAATTTTTATTAACAGTAACTGTTGAGAATACAGTGTTTTGGATTTTAAAGTCATCATGTGTTTTATCCCATTCATCTTTTTGATTTTGCCATCTATCTGGAAGATGCTCTTTAAACATTTTAGAAATAAATTGTATATACGGTACTGCTTTTTTGTACTCTTGAAAGTGTTTGTAAGTAAACTCTGTTGTTCTGCAATAAGGGATACGAGCATATCTATCAGCATAACCAATAATACTTGAATAAACCGCTTTGGCCTTAGGCGAATTAGAAAGTGTTCCGTCTTTCTTTAAAGGTATAAATCTGTTGCCAATTATCTTACCGACAGTTAATCCATCAATTTTATCTCCAATTTTTAATTCCGGTGGTAGTGGTCCAGATGCTTGACCTCTATTATTAGATAAAGCAACTGCTTTTCTTAAAGCATAATAGGCATTTTCTGCGAGGTTATGGGGTATGACATTTTTTATAAAAACTGCTATTGGCTTTCCGTTTTCATCAACTACTTTAGTATCTTCTTCTAATAAAATATCTATGTAAGATTCATCTAAAAACTTACCTTCTAAATCTTTTATTTGTTGATCTGTTAATTTAGGTTTGACTGTTAGCGTTTTCATTTTCTATTGCTCGATAGACTGTATCAGTTAGATTTGATGTTCCGTAAATTTTTTGTAGACTTTCTACCATTTTTTTAAACATTGGTTCATTTTCACTATTAAGGAATAATTGTACCATACGCACTTGTGACATTGGTGCTTGGATATCTTCTGTTATTTCTTCCACTAAATCATTGGCCTTTTCAAAAGTAGGTACGAAAGCAACTATTTTTTCTATTTCTGTTTCGTCAAACCCTAAATTATTAAGATCATAATGATTATCCATTAAATCGCCCATTTCAAAATTTAACAATTTATAATCCCAAGAACTATCTTGATTTAATCTATTATCGGTGATGCGATACGCCTTTGCTTTTTCTGGTGAAATATCAGCAATCAAAACAGGTACTTCTTTAAGTCCTAATTTTTTTGATGCCTCTAATCTTGTATGGCCAACTATTACAACCATACCCCTGTCTACTACGATTGGTTGTTGAAATCCAAACTCCTTTAAGGAATTAGCAACTTTATCAACATTTAAATTTTTTCTTGGGTTTTTGTCGTAAGGTATTAATTGGTCTGGTGAATAATATTTTATATCCATTAATGTACTGTCGGTGATTTAGTTAATTGCATACCTAACATACGCATCGCTAAGTCTAAATTATGTTCCGCCTCCTCTTTTGATTGCCATGAGCCAAAATTAACGTAAGCAGTAAATGTACCGTCTTCATTATCGACTATTATATAGCTTTGTGGGTCTGACATAACTGATTTTCCATTTTGACAATTTTAAAATAAATATAACTCAATAAATTGCAACCATGAATGTTTACGGTATTACTAATAAATCTATCAAGTTTTTTCTTAGCTTGTTCAAGTTTGATCATGCTCCTCAAGGCATTGACAAGTTTGTAGAAGTAGAATTTAAACCGCAAGATAGAGAATGGGCAAAGATTCATTTTATGAATCGTTTTTCGCAATAAATTCATCAAGTTCTCTAATATAACCTACTGACCAAGATAAAGGTTTAATCCC
>JGI11772J19994_1000171_pt1 | contig 13974 bp, 15 predicted proteins | sample Etolagsurwater0m_FD_19994 | JGI IMG/M metagenome (IMG submission 19994) | reverse complement strand
AATAATTTGAAACCTTATATTGAAATTGGTGATTGGGTAGGTTGTTTTATGGCAGACGAGTGGGTCTATCATGATCCCCGTAAAGTTGTTGAAGGTGTTGAACCATGGGCAGATGTTATCTCATGGAATCAACTCAATGTTCTCCCACATCCCAGCGAAAAGGAAGAGTATTTGAAGAGTATAGAGAAAGGTACATATAATCCTACGGAAGTATTCAAACATTACTGGTTCAGGGATAATACTAAGACATGTTTTGAACCACGCATGTTTAAGTATACTGGAAATGAATATTGGACTCATCAGATTCCAAGTGAAAATCCTGTTGCCGGTAGAATTGAACCAGTCTCTCACAACACAAAATCTGGTGTGATTCCCACATACTTCCATTACAAAGTATTCGATTTAGATCCTGGTAAATACAAGAACGATGGATTTGCTCACTTTGAAAAGAGTAACCTGAACACTGGAATTGGTTACGGTAAAGGACAAAGTGTAAGAACTATCGAAACCATCGATGATCTTTTCTTTGATGAAGAAAATATCTATTGCAATATGGGAACAGCAGATGACGGCACTGATTATGTGCATGGATATTGTGCTAGAATCGGTGATGATGGTTTGATTCCAGACAAAACAAACTATAATCGTTTAGGCAACAGCAAAGACGTAAGACTAATTGTATGAAACGTGCATTGATTACAGGAGTTACGGGTCAAGATGGTTCCTATCTTGCCGAACTCCTTCTTTCTATGGGATATGAAGTTCATGGTATCAAGAGGAGAAGTTCTTCTTTCAATACTGATCGAGTCAACCATATCTTCAACAACAATAAAAACTTCACCATGCATTATGGTGATCTAACTGACTCCACAAATCTCATTCGAATCATTCAGATGGTTCAACCTGATGAGATTTACAATCTTGGAGCACAGAGTCATGTGAAGGTGTCATTTGAAACTCCTGAGTACACTGCAAACAGTGATGCTCTGGGAACTCTTCGCATTCTTGAAGCTATTCGTATTCTTGGAATGTCCGATAGGGTGAAGTTCTATCAGGCATCCACCTCTGAGATGTATGGTTTGGTGCAAGAGAACCCTCAGTCAGAAACTACACCGTTCTATCCACGCTCACCCTACGGTGTGGCAAAACTTTATGCTCATTGGATCACAAAGAACTATCGTGAATCCTATGGTATGTTTACTTGCTCTGGTATCCTTTTCAATCATGAATCTCCTCGTCGTGGTGAGACCTTTGTGACCCGTAAGATTACCCGTGATCTTACCCGTGTCAAGATGGGTCTTGCTAAGACTTTGAAACTTGGCAATCTTGATGCTAAACGTGACTGGGGACATGCAAAAGATTATGTCCGTGCTATGTGGTTGATGATGCAACAGGATAAACCTGATGACTATGTGATCTCTACCATGCAACAGATCACCGTCCGTAAGTTCTGTGAACTAACAGCACAAGAACTGGGCATGAACATCGTTTGGTCTGGTGAAGGCGTTGATGAGTATGGATTTGATTCGATCACAAGCAAGAAAGTGATTGAGGTCAGTCCTCGCTACTTCCGTGATGCGGAAGTAGAAACTCTGTTGGGTGATTCCACTAAGGCACGTCAAGAACTTGGTTGGTATCCAGAAGTAACAGTAGAGGAAATGATCAAAGAGATGGTCAAGAAAGACATTGAGTTTGCTCAACGTGATGAATACCTAGCAGAGGGAGGATTTAGTCGTTATGCATACGAATGATAAGATCTTCGTTGCTGGTCATAAAGGTCTTGTGGGATCAGCAATTGTTCGTACTCTCAGGGAACAAGGTTATACTAATCTAATTTTAGCATCTAAAAAAGATCTTGATCTTCGTGATGAAGATACAACGCTGAACTTTTTTAAAGAGACCAAACCAGATTATGTTTTTCTAGCTGCTGCAAGGTGTGGTGGTATCAAAGATAATATCGATCATCCTGTTCAGTTTCTTGAAGATAACTTGAAGATTCAAAATAGTGTTATCTCTGCTGCACATAAAATTAGTGTGAAGAAACTGTTGTTTCTTGGTTCTGCTTGCATCTATCCAAAAGAATGTGAGCAACCTATTCGTGAAGATCATCTTCTTTCTGGATATCTTGAACCAACAAATGAAGCATACTCTCTTGCTAAGATTACTGGCATCAAACTATGTCAGGCATATAACAAACAGTATGGAACCAACTTTATTTGTGCTCAACCATCAAATGTTTATGGTCCAAAAGACAACTTCAATCCACAAACAAGTCATGTGATTGCTGGATTGATTCGCAGATTTCATGAAGCAAAAGTTGGCGGTAAGGAAAGAATTGAATGTTGGGGAACTGGATCAGCAAGACGTGAGTTCATCTATGTGGAAGACCTTGCAGATGCACTTATCTTCTTGATGAACAACTATGATGACTCTGAAATCATTAATGTTGGTGTTGGACGTGATGTATCAATCAAAGAACTTGTTTCTCACATTGTTGATGTGGTAGGATATGAAGGTGAAATTGGTTGGGATACAACTAAACCTGAGGGTATGAAACAGCGTTTATTGGATACAACTAAACTCAAAAATTTGGGATGGAAACCTCAAACAACTCTTGATCTTGGTCTTCATCTAACTTATGAATACTTTAAATTGGAGGAAAAGTGATGTATTGGCCTTTGATGGAAGACACGATTTCATTTAAAGATCGTTTGAAGATGGCAGCATTTGTGCTGACCAGTAGCAGACTTACTAATGGACCTAAGGTTCGTGAGTTTGAAAAAAAGTGGTCTGAGTGGTTAGGTGTTAAACATTCTCTGTATGTTTCTAGTGGTAGCACTGCAAACTCTTTATTGATTGCTGCTGTAAAGGAACATTATGGATTAGAGAATGGTGATAAAGTTCTTGTTCCTGCCACAACATGGATGACAAATGTTGCTCCTGTGATTCAGGCAGGACTTCAACCCATCTTTTGTGATATTAATCTACGTAATTTTTCTTTTGACACTGATGAGTTGAAATATGTTGCGGAACAGCATCCAGATATTAAAGCAGTATTCATCACTCACTTGATTGGATTATCTGCTCGCGTGGAAAGGATTCGTGAGATCTTCCCTGAGGCATTGATTCTTGAAGATGTTTGTGAATCTCATGGAGTTCAAGGTCCAGATGGCACAAAACGTGGCAGTAATTCGATTGGATCTACTTTTAGTTTCTATTTCGGTCATCACATGACCACCATTGAAGGTGGTATGGTTTGCACCAATAACACTGAACTATATGAACTAATGAGAATGAAGCGTAGCCATGGCATGGCACGTGAAGGATCTCCACATATGTTTAAAAAATATAGTGAAGAGAATCCAGATATTGATCCTGCATTCTTGTTCATGACTGATGGATATAACTTCCGTAATCATGAAATCTGTGCCGTGCTTGGACTATCACAAATCAAGAGACTTGATAAGAATATTGAGATTCGTAGAGAAAACTACAAGAGATATTTTGATGGAGTCATTCATCTTCCAAACTATATGATTCCAGAATATAGAGTTGGCAACAGCAGTTTTTCTTTCCCAATCATCCCTATTATGATGCCAAACTCTCCTTCACAAGTTGTTTCTACTTTGAAAAATACCTTGAAGGAAAACGAAATTGAATATCGCCCCATCATCAGTGGAAACTTACTTCGTCATCCTGCTTTTAAAGAGTATAAACTTTGCACCAAAAGGAGTGATCCCAATGTAGAAACTTTGCACAAACATGGTTTGTATGTTGGTAACAGTCAGTTTGTAACTAAGAAAAAAGTAGATAGACTTTTAGAAATCATGGAGGAGGTTTATCCAAGTGTTTGACGTAATTTGTTCAGGTACTCTTTCATCTGAGGGACAATACAGTAAAAAGGTTCATATCTCCTATGACTCTCTTTCATATAAAAGTGAGTGTGATTTAAATATTTTAGTTCTTATTGAACCACCGTCGATTTTAGATATTGCTCCACAAGTTAGATCTAACTGGAAACTGTGGGATTTAATTCTTACTTGGCGAGAGGATCTTCTTGATCTTCCTAATGCTAGAAAGTTTGTGTTTGGATCTTGTTGGATTGATCAAGAAACTTTTGAACCAAACAAAGGAAAATATATCTCATTCAACACTAGTAATAAAGGTTGGGCACCAGGTCACCAACTTCGCCAGCAAATTTGGGAAGGTCTTGAAGATGCAGAAGATCTTAACGGTTTTGGTATCATCAAACATAAATCACCACCGCGAATACCGACAAAGGACTTCCTGTTTGAAGTTACTAAATACCACATAGTTGTAGAGAATGAGCAACGAAACAATTGGATCACGGAGAAACTGATCGATTGTCTTGCCACTAGAACTATTCCAATTTATTGGGGTGCATCAAACATCGGGGAATACTTTAATACCGATGGCATGATTATCTTTAATACTATCGAGGAGCTCAAAGATATTCTTGACAATCTCGACGAAAAGTTTTATGATGATCGTGTAGATATTATCAATGAAAACTTTGAAAGGTCCAAAGAATACTGGGACTTTCACGCAAGAGTAAGAACAACTATTGAGGATTACATCAACTATCATGACTAAGACTGCACTTGTATGTGGTGCTGGTGGTTTCATCGGCAGTCACATGGTCCGCCGACTAAAAGAAGAGGGATATTGGGTTCGTGGAGTGGACGTTAAACTTCCTGAATATTCGCAGTCTGCTGCGGACGAATTCATCATCGGAAATCTGACAGACCAAAAGTTTGTTGATCGTGTGATTCGCTTTTCTGGTGAGCAAGGTAACTTTTATCATCAGACTCCTGAATCATTTCAACAACCTTTTAATGAGATCTATCAGTATGCTGCTGATATGGGTGGTGCTGGATACATTTTCAGTGGAGAAAATGATTCGGAGGTAATGTATAACTCTGCTTCTATCAACCTTAACATCCTCAAATCACAACTTGAACTGAATAAGAAAAAAGAAATTAATAAAACCAAGATCTTCTATTCATCCTCTGCTTGCATGTATCCTGAGTATGCTCAGATGGATGTAGACAATCCTGGACTGAAAGAGTCTGATGCATATCCTGCTGGTCCTGACTCTGAGTATGGTTGGGAGAAACTGTTCTCTGAGCGTCTGTATTTGACGTTCAATCGTAATCATGGCATTCCTGTTAGGATTGCTCGCTTCCATAACATCTACGGTCCTGATAGCACCTGGGAAGGTGGTAAGGAGAAGTCTCCTGCTGCTATGTGTCGTAAGGTTGCATATGCTGAGGATGGTGGCACCATTGAAGTATGGGGTGATGGAGAACAGACTCGTTCATTCCTTTACATTGATGAGTGTATTGAAGCCACCCGTCGTCTGATGGAATCTGATTTCCTTGGTCCTGTAAACATTGGTTCTGAGGAGATGGTGACGATCAATCGCCTTGTGGAAACTGTTGCTAAGGTTGCTGGCAAAACCATCAATATTGAGCACATTGATGGTCCTCTGGGTGTTCGTGGTCGCAACTCTAACAATGATCTGATCCGCGAGAAACTGCAATGGGATTACAGCACAACTCTTGAAGAGGGTATTGCACAAACTTACGCATGGATCTCTGAACAAATTGCTGCTAAGAAATGAAGACTGTAACTATTCTTGGGTCGAGTGGGCAGATTGGTGCCTACTTGACAACTTACCTTCGTGACAAAGGTTACAAGGTCTATGAGTTTGATATTGTTAGATCACCTCTTGAAGACCTAACTTATTTTCCCAATCAGATTCTTGAAAGGAAGATTCAAGACAGTGACTTTGTATTCTTCCTTGCATTTGATGTTGGTGGTTCACGTTATCTGGCCAAGTATCAACACACGTTTGACTTCATCAACAACAACACCAGGCTGATGGCACAAACGTTTGGGTTCTTGGAAAAGTATAAGAAACCGTTTGTGTTTGCATCATCTCAAATGAGCAACATGAGTTACTCTCCGTATGGTGTTCTGAAACGTGTGGGTGAACTTTATACCCGTGCTCTCAAAGGACTGACCGTTAAGTTCTGGAACGTGTATGGTATTGAGCATGATGAAGAGAAGTCTCACGTCATTACTGACTTCATCCGTAAAGGATTTGAAGTTGAGGATGGTGGCACTGTTGAGATGCTGACTGATGGCACTGAGGAACGTCAGTTCTTGTATGCTGAGGATTGTTGTGAGGCACTTGAAGAAGTGATGAACTCTTTCACTGACTTCAAGATTGATGATCCTCTTCACATCACATCTTTTAACACAACAACGATCAAAGAGATTGCTCAGATAATTACTGGACAGTTCAATCTGATCAATAAGACAGTTATCTTTAAGCCAGCAGAGGCAAAAGATACAGTACAACAGAATAAAAAGAATGAGGCAGACACTTATATTAGTGGTTGGTGGATGCCGAAAACTAATATTCAAGATGGTATTGCAAAAGTATTCAATCAAATGAAGGAGGAAAGAGGATGAGTATTGGATATAATGGTTTGGGAAACAATGGGCGTCTGGGTAATCAGATGTTCCAGTATGCTGCTCTGCGTGGCATTGCAGCACGGCATGAATATGACTTCATGTTTCCACCACCGTATGACAGCGTAGATAACTATGGTCTTCATGACTGTTTTAAACTGACTAATGTTGCTGACAGGAATATTGGATTTTATCCATCAGAGCAATATGTGCAGGAAGGACAGTTTCATTTCAATGAAATGCTGTTTGAAAAATGTCCAGATAATGTAAACCTTTATGGTTTCTATCAGACCATTAAATATTGGGCACATATTGAGAACGATATCCGTCAGGATTTTGAGTTCAAGAAAGGTATTCTTGAACCATGTCAAGAAATGATGAAGAGTTTTGAAACTCGTCCCATCATGTTGCACGTTCGTCGCGGTGATCCTAATCTTGCTGACAAGCGTGGATTCAAGTGGGCATATGTAAATCTACAAGATCAACATCCTGTACAGACTCTGGAATACTATGAGGAAGCACTGAAACAGTTCCCAGATGATGTACCTGTAATCGTATTTTCCGATTCAATTGATTGGTGTAAAGAGCAAGAGTTCTTCTCTGATGATCGTTTCAACTTCTCTGAGTCTACTGATAAGCATGAAGATGGTGCCTTGGTTCCATTTGTTGATCTATGTCTGATGTCTCTGTGTGATGGTGGCATCACTGCTAATAGTTCGCTATCATGGTGGGGTGCATTCCTTCAAAAGAACCGCACTCGTACTCTGGTATCTCCCGTGAAGTGGTTTGGTCCTGCTTATGCAAGCCATGATACCAAAGATTTGATTCCTGAAAATCGTAATTGGATTCGTTTATGAAAATCGCAGTCGTAACAGCATCTGTTGGTGCTGGTCTTCCCGTTGAATCTGCTAATCCTTTTGAGGGTGTGGATTACCATGCCTTTGTGGACTTTACCTCTGGGTTAGAACGTCCCACTGAATCAATGTGGAAGTTTCATCCAGTTCCTCAATGGACAACTGATAGAACTTATACTAATCGTAGACACGCAAAAATATTTAAAGTCCTCCCTCATCTGTTTCTTCCTGGATACGATTACTATATTTGGATTGATTCAACTCACATGGTTGCGATGGATCCAAAACAGATTATTGAAATGTATTTGAAGGATGCTGATATTGCTCTATTCAAACATCCTGAACGTAACTGTGTGTATCGAGAGGCAGATATTATTTTAGCAACAAAGTTTGATAAAGGATATAATGTTCAGTCTCAGATGAACTTTTATAAGTCTTGTGGTTATGCTGAGGAAATTGGATTATATGAACTTCCATGCAGAATTCAAAGAAATACTCCACAAATCCAAGCACTTATGCTAACATGGTGGGAGTTGATCTGTAAGTATTCTTCACGTGATCAACTGAGTCTTCCTTTTGCTTTGACAGCACATCGCATCACACCTGCTATTATGCCTGGTAATGCAAATGGAATCATGAGAAACAGTATTCTTCCTCAGGTAAGAAACTCAAATCACAGTAGAGTACATAATTTTCTGTCCCCAGATGTGTAGTTTTCTTTTTTCTAGTAAAGAACCAAATGCAGACTCCAACCGTTTGATGGTGAGGCGTGGTCCTGATAAGACCAACCTCATTGAGGTTGGAGATTATTTTTTTATGCATAATCTACTCAGCATTACTGGTGAGTTTACACCTCAACCGTTTGTTGATGAAGAGCGTGAAGTTGTAGTTGTATATAACGGCGAGATTTATAACGCAGATGGGTATGATAGTGACGGGAAGATTATTATTCCTCGTTATTTTCAGTATGGATTTAGAATGCCAAGGCATTTAGATGGTGAGTTTGCTATTTGTTTAGTTGATTACAGGAATCAAAAGATTCTTCTCTCAACTGATGTCTTTGCAACCAAACCACTGTGGTGGTGTGTTGAAGATGGTGAGATTGGTGTGGCTTCATACGAGTCTGCACTTTTGGGACTTGGATTTAAAAATCCAAAGAAAGTTCCCGCAAACACCAGACTACTGATTGGATTTGATTCACACACCAGAGAGTATTGTATCGAGGATCAGGGAACTCTATTTGATTTTGATTTGAATCAAACTAAGGATTCTTTTGATGATTGGAATGCTGCATTCTCTGAGGCAATCAGAAAGAGGACTCAAAATTGTCGAGAGAAAATCTTCATTGGATTGTCCAGTGGATATGATAGTGGATCGATTGCTTGCGAACTTCGTAAACAAAATGTACCACATACTGCATATACTCTGACTGGCACAGAAAATATGGATGTGCTTGATCGCCGCCATCAAATTTTTAATGATAACTCTATACATAAAGTGTACACTCTTCCCGAACAAGATCGTGGAATGATTGTTCAATACATTATGTCTGTCGTTGAACCTTTCAAAAATACAATACACTCATCATCGAGCGACTACAATGAATACGGAATGGATATTGTCGATGATCACGGTGGTGGTTCTCTCGCTTTTATATGTGACCATGCCACCAGAGACGGAAACAAGGTCTATCTTTCAGGATCAGGTGCCGACGAAATCTTCTCCGATTATGGATTCGGCGGAGTAAAAAAATATCAACATAGTAATTTTGGTGGTATTTTCCCTGATGATCTCAGAACAATTTTCCCATGGGCATCATTCTACGGAAGCTCACAAGAAACTTACATCGCCAAAGAAGAACACGTCGCAGGGTCTTTTGGTATTGAAACACGATACCCATACCTTGATAAATATGTCGTACAGGAGTTTCTTTCACTTACTCCTGAATTAAAGAATTCAAAGTACAAATCAGTTCTCTATAACTATTTGACTGAAAACAATTATCCCTTTTGCGAAAACGAAAAAATTGGATTTTGATATGACTGGACATCATTATACACAAGTAGTACCTGGTATTGGTATTCGTGCTGGAAAATATGGTGGTTGGAACTTTTCCACCGAAGAAAACTTTCAATTTAGTAATCTTGGAACTAACATCTATGAACTCGCAAGAGTTGTAGATCAATGTGGTGAAGGAAATATCTTTGTTGACTTAGGAGTTGACTATGGTGTCTCTTCACTTACAATGACCTATGATTCTATTGAGAGGGACAATAAAGTTTACGGTGTAGATACTCAGTTTAGGCGTCTAGGATTTGATCTTTGGGAGTTTCCAAACTATAATCTGATTCAAGGCGATAGTTCTAGTGTTGGAAAGTATTGGGACACCGATGAATATGGAGAAGTGAGTTTACTTTTTGTGGATTCTATTCATGTTGCATGTCAAGTTGCAAGTGAACTTTATCATTGGTATCCTCATGTGAAGGAGGGTGGATTTATTGTCTTCCATGATACCAACTGGCCAGAAGGAATGCATGATCTAACTTGGCATCCTGAGGTTCAAGAGAAAGGTCTCAAATGGGATCGTCCTGAGGTTGCTGTTGGTCGTTTCTTTGGTATTACAGAACTGTTTGAGAAGTATGGTAATCAAGGATTCAGATATGAAGATGATTACATTCGTGTTCGTCATCGCCCAGAATCATGGGGTATGACAACGGTTAAGGTTAAAGAAAAGAAAGATTTCATTTCTAACATTGATGATTGGGATCAGATTTTCCAAGATCGTAATACAGTTGTTGGATACTTCAAACAAGAACCAGATGCATTTGTAATCGAGGACATCAGAAACGATGAGTGAAAATGTAAAACATGTTCATATCTGTTGTGACGGTAGTTTTGGCAACAGATATAGTGGTTTGATTGGAGGTCTTACACTAGCAAGACTGTGTGGACTTCCTGCAACCATCAGTTGGCCAAGCACAAATATGTGTCGTGCTTTATGGGATGATATCTTTGCACCAGTTGAGAACGTTGTCGATTGGAGACTCAAAGAGTTTTATCCTCATGTGGATAAGTATGATTTCTTGACAGTCAACGATCAGCATGTTCAATTGTTTAGAGAACATGGTCCGATGAAGATGGTTGATCCTGGTTCTTTAACTTTGGAACAGGCATGTATTGCCGTTGCTAATAGTGATAAGAATATTTTTTACTATACTCCACTTATCTACGATTGGTTACCTGAGCAAGAGGTGAGAAATACTATTAGAAACCTTTTGTTTAATGATAAAATCATGAAAAAGGTTTCTGAGTATCTTGATCAAAATCTTCAAGGTGGATACTACGGTATTCATCTTCGCATGACAGACTTCAAGGGCATTGAGTCTTTTGATGTTGATCATTGGTACAATGTAGTCAAAGAAGACACGGAAAACAAATTCTTTATTTGCTCTGATGATCCAGAAACCGAGGCACGATTTAGCACACTGCCCAATGCTTTCTCTTATCCAAAAGAATATAAAACAGAAAAGTTTATTGAAGAAGGAGATTGGCACCATCCGTACACTGATGAGGATGGAAGGCACACAGTATTCAACGTTGAGCGTGGAACAGAACATGTTAAAGAAGCAGTGATTGATTTTCTTTTACTTGCTCTATCTCAACCATTTGATACTGGAAAGCAAAGCACTTTCCTTAGAATGGCAAAACGTGTTGGAGCAGCTTTTAGAACATGAATAAATTTTCTATTGTCATTCCTGCTTATGAGATGCGTGGATGTGGTTCAAAGTATTTGAGAGAATTATTCGAGAGCATTCAAGAGCAGTCATATAAAAATATTGAAGTTCTTGTATCCGATCACTCAAAAAATAACGAGATCCTTGATCTTTGCGAGACATATTCTGATAGGTTTAACCTAATATATGTAAGGAATTTCTATGACCATGGAAATGGTCCTGCCAATACTAATGTTGCCATCAAACACTGTACTGGCGATCTGATTAAGATCATGTTTCAGGATGATGTTTTTACTGATGAACTGGCTCTTCTGAGAATCAGAGAAAGGTTCTTAGATACCAATGCATCTTGGGTTGTCACTGGATTCTCCCACACTCAGAATGGAAAAGATTTTTACAGACCAATGGTTCCACGTTGGTCTGAACGTCTTCTAGAAGGACAGAACTTTATGGGCGGTCCTTCTATTGTCACTATGAGAAAAGAAGCAGTAGAACTTTTTGATCCAGAGTGTAAGATGCTGATGGACACAGAGTTCTATCATAGAATGAGGTATCATCATGGTATGCCACAAATTATTGAAGATATTCTTGTTGCCAGCAGGGAGGGTGACCATCGCATCTCTGCAAATCTTGATTTTGATATTGTGTGCCAGCATCCAGACGGATCATGGGAAGCAAACAGCAAAGAGTTAGAGTATGTCACAAACAAACACAGAGAGACCAGAGATTACAAAGTTTGATCTGAGAAATGCAACGTTTATTATGCCTCTCAGAATTGAGAGTCAAGATCGTTTGCGTAACATTGTCCTCAGTCTGACTTACCTCTTGAAAAATTTCGATACTAATGTTATTATTCAAGAGGTAGATGAAGAATCAAAGTTTCAACGTTATGCTGCACCACAGTTGCAGAACCTGATTGAAGATATGTCTTCGGTTACTTTGATCTATGAAGAAAGTAAAGATCCTATCTTTCATCGCACCAGAATCCTCAACGATATGTTGATGGAATCCAAGACTGATGTTGTGATTAACTATGACACAGATGTGATTTTTCCGACTAGCAGCTACAATATTGCATATGATATGATTCTGAAAGAAGGATATGATTTAGTTTATCCTTATGGTCAGGGTCACTATCAAGAGAAAGTTACTGTCAATCAAGAACTCATTAACAGTCTGATTGAAAGTGACTTCTGTGAAAACTCATTTGCAAATCATCCCGACAAAGAAAACTCTACCTCTGATTATGGTTGGGCACAGTTCTTTAATCGACAATCATACATTGATGGTGGAATGGAGAACGAAAACTTTATCTCATACGGTTATGAGGATAATGAAAGACCTGAAAGATTTGAAAGACTTGGATATAAAGTTGGAAGAGTTGACCAAGCAATCTATCACATGGAGCATGTAAGAACTATGAATTCTTGGTTTACTAATCCACACATTCAAAATAACAAAAATCTTTATGAAACTCTCAAAGGAATGACTCCCGATGAACTTAAAATCTATTATGAAACAATTGATTATGTGAGGAGGAGAAATGGACAAAAATAAGTCTGCATATAAACTGAAAGGAATTCCTCCTGTTCTTTGGATCAATCTTGATTCTGATGTGCAACGTCGTCAGCATATGGAGAATCAATTCAAATATTGGGAGATTGAGAATCATACTAGGATTGCTGGTATCGATGCACGTCAAGATGATCCTAGTGTGCATCTAAGTGGCACAGTTCCACACACAATGATTCCAAATGAGATTGGATGTTGTATGTCACATCTCAAAGCAATCAAATACTTCATCGAAGAGATGGATTGTGATGAAGTTATGATTATGGAGGATGATGCTTGCTTTGATCCAGTGAGGTATTGGCCTTTCTCATATAAAGAAGCAGCAGCATTATTTCCATATAACTATGATGCAATGCAACTGACTACAATTAATCCTGCTGTGGTCTATGTAACGTTGCATAATCGATTCATCAATGATTTTTCTGCTGCTGTATATGTGTTGAAGCGCACACACGCACAGAAAATTTATAACTTACATGTTCGTGGTAATAAGTTTAAACTTGATCAGGATGTAAGACCACGTGCTACATCAGAAGATGTAATCTTTGAAAGTGGAAAAGTGTATTGCATTCCTCTGTTCCTTTACCGTTTGGATCTAGGGTCATCAATTCACCCAGAACATATTGACATCTTTCATAGAAACAGTTATAATGGCATTTCCAGTTTCTGGGCAGAGTCTAATAAGATCGAAGATTGGAAGTCTCTGTTTAACTGGAATGCATACCTGGGCAGACTCCCGCCTGGGTATGATGAGAATGGGAAGATCGAAGGTCATCCTGCTCACAACTCTTGACAAAATTCAAATGTCAAGTTAGTATAAATATTGAACCGATACACAATGTAACGGTTCACAACAACGAAGACACGTCGAGTCTTCTTTCATCTGTGGGTATCCATTCCACAAGTAAAAACTACGAGGTATCTAAAATGATCAAATCTGTATTCGCAGCTACTGCTGCTCTCTCCATGTCTGCTGGTGCTGCTTTTGCAGGTCCTTATGTCAATGTAGAAACCAACGCTGGTTGGGCTGGCAGTGACTATGCTGGTGCTGCAACTGATCTGCATATTGGTTATGAGGGTTCGACTGGCCGTGTTGGTTACTATGTCCAGGGTGGTCCTGCTATCCTGACTCCCGATGGTGGCGACACTGAGACCATCTTCACTGCTAAGGCTGGTGGTTCCGTTGCTGCTACTGAGAAACTCTCCTTCTACGGTGAAGCTTCCCTCGCCACTGGCGTTGACGGTGCTGACAACGGTTATGGTGCCAAGATCGGAACCAAGTTCGCGTTCTGATATAAGTTACTAAATCAAAA
>JGI11772J19994_1000170_pt1 | contig 14004 bp, 16 predicted proteins | sample Etolagsurwater0m_FD_19994 | JGI IMG/M metagenome (IMG submission 19994) | reverse complement strand
ATGATGGCAGAAGGCAGAGATGCAAATATGGTTGATTTTCTTAATTCAGACCCACAACAACAAATATTTGGTATAGAAACAAGAATTGGAATATTAGAAAATCAACTTCAAGAAGCATTAGCAAATAACGATAGACAATCATACGACATGATCGTAGATCAAATTAATGATGCTGATGCACAAAGAATTAATATTATGAATAGTATGAATCCAAGAGTCGATAGAATGATAGAAGCTGGAAGAGGCAGGACCATATCTAATATGGATAGAGATTCTCTTGACGATATACTTTCAGATCTCGAAAAAAAAAACTAGATAGCCCCTCAGAAGAATCCATTTCAGTTAAAGATGTTACCGATATCTTTTTTGATCCAACAGACCCAGTAGATTATGCAGCCTTAGCAGGGGGTCCTTTTATCAAAGTAGGATTATCTGCAAAAAAAGCTAAAAGATTGTATGATTCATTACAAAGAATTAGACAAAGAAAACGTCAAGCTCAAGTAGATTTTAAAAGAGGGCAAGCCGAAGATAGAGTGGGAGAACTTGCAGGCAGAAAACTCATGAAAAAATCTAGCGATAAATTTAAAGAATTGAGCATTAACGAAGAAAAAATATTAAAACAGCTAGAAGGCTATCAACCTGAATTACTTTAATGGCAAACAGAGCAGAAGTACTAGAGAACCTCAAAAAGGCAGCATCCGAAGGTAACATTCGTGAGGCTTATCGTGATTTTGAGGAACTTCCATTTGTAGATCAATTAGCTATTAGTGTATCTCCTGGAATCGGAGACGCACTTGCAGTTTATGAAGTAGGTGAGTTTGGTGCTAGAGGCGCAAAAAATGTAGCTGAAAAAGACTTTCTTGGCGCACTAGGAAATTACGGTTTATCTGGTCTTAGTGCTATTAGTTTATTACCGTTATTTAGACTTTTTCGTGGTGCTAAAGCTGCAAAAGCAATAGACCCTATTGTCGATACTCCAGTCGTACCCATAAAAACAGAAACAGCTGAAGTTGTAGAAGAGGCTGTCAAAGATGTACCTGTACCTAAAGTAGAAGAATTTAAACCCTTGTCTTTAGAAGAAATGATGTATACAGGCACAAAAGTTAACAACCAAGGCCTAACATCCAAAGCTGCTAAATTTATTAATACAAGTAAAAAATTACCCAATCAAGCTAAATTAGTAACTTACATAAATGAATTAGAGAAAGCTGGTGTGCCTAAAGGTGAGTTAAGGTTGTTAAACATACTAGACGAAGCAGATGAAATACATCCAAAACTTATTGAAGAAATACAATCTAGAAACCCTTTAGATAAAATAACTCGACAAAGATTAGCTAACTATATAAAAGCTAATCAACAAGGAGCCATAAGCAAAAGGTTGGTCAGCAGTAATCAATACGCAAGACAAGTAAAAGAGCTAGGAGATGAGTTTAAAAATATTAAAGAAAATACTTTTCATGTAAGGGGTATAGATAGAAAACAGTATGATCACTATCAAGACAAACCTCACAAAGACCATTTTGTTTTTGATAGTACAACAGAATTAAAATTAACAGATGTTCCTGAATTAAAAGATGTTAAAGAATTTATCGGCGGAGACAATCTTTTAAACGTAGCTAGAATTCAATCTGATTATGGAGAGGAAGTAGGTCAGCTTGCAAAAAGCAACGCTGAAAGTCAAATAGCTAATATAGTTGATATTTTATCTTACGATACTGTTGCAGGAAATTTTGTAAGAAATACATTAGAAGATAATTTTGGCTTTGCTATTAAAACTGCAAGAAAATATCCTCAAATTAAATCTCCTGAAGAGCTTCGTACAAAATTTATTCAAGATGCTGAAAAAGAAGGTGTAACAGGGTTTAAAGCCCGTAATTATACAACAGAAAATATAGATGAAAAGTTACCTCTTGAAGTTTTTGAAGAATTAAAAAAAGCTGTTACACAAGCACAAAAGGATGTACCTGTAACTCCATATCTTGATAGGAAGAAAGTAGCTGCTTTGAAAAAAAGTTTGTATGAATACAACAGATTTTATCCAGAGGTAAATAAATTAGTTAGAGCGCAAGTAAAAAAACAAGATGAAATAAAAAACATACAAAAAGAAAAAGGATTAACTTTAGACTCTCCTTCTTTGGCTGACGATTTGGATGAATTAGAAAACATCAAAAAGCAAAAAGATAATTTGCTGGATGAAAAAATAACTCCAAATATAGACAAGATTGAAAAATATAATTTAACTACAAAAGATTTAGAAGATGCAACAGGTAAAAAATTTACCGAATCGCTTGGCAAAAGTTTGGATGAAATATTTTATGAGTTAGAAACGATTAAACCTGGCTCTCCTGCTGTAAGACAAAAGTATGGTCCAGGAACACCAGAAGACAGAGCTTTAAGATATTTTGAGGAAGTTGTAAATAATGATGAAATGACGTTTGATATTGGCAACGGAGTAAAAATACTTAAAGAAGCCATAAAACCAAAAACAAATTTTTTAAAAGGCTACCCTATTGATCCTTATGCAAAAGGCACTAGAACCAACTACATGAAATTGCCTTTAAGAGCTAACTTTTTGAAAGCTGTAGAAGAAGGCAAAGATGGTATGTATTTTGATTCAGCCGCAAAAAGATTGGGCAAAGAAGGTGGTCGAGACAATAAATTACTACAAGGAGTTTTCAAAGAAGGCGAAAATGAAATAGATAAAATGCTCAAAGAACTTGGTGTAAATCCTAAAGATTATGTTTTAAAACCTAAAGATATAGAGTTTAAGGGGCCTGAAAATAAATTTGATGGCACCTACGTTAAGATTGATGACGAGATAAGAAAGCTGGTTAAAGAAAAAGGTATTGATGCATTTAGATTTGGAGGGCCTGTAGGTATACAAGAATCCTTAAATGAATTAAATAAAACGATATTGCCAAACCCACCTGACGTTGGATCTATAAAGCCAAATGATTTAGATACTTTAATCAAAGAAGTTGGCACCAGTCCAGTTGGATCTGAAGGAGCTGAAAGCCAAGCTATACTGTTAGCTATGGCAACACTTTCTATGAATCCTTTGCAAAGAGCGCAAGCAGTAAGAAAACATACAGCTCCATTAATAAAAAAATTAAAATCTTTACATAAAGAAAAACAAAACTATGTTGAAAACAATAGTGCTACTCAACTTAATAAATACGCTGAAAGATTGAATAGATACAACAGAGATATTAAATCGACTGAAGATAGAATAAAACGTATTTCAGAATTGTATGATCCTAAAAGTTATAATACAGGTGGCCCTGTAGATGAAAGTAAGTCAGAAGAAACTGCAAGAAGATTAGATGCAGGCGAAGAAATAGATAATATTTTAAAAGATATTTATGGAACAGCAATTACAAACGATTTTCAAGATTTTATAGAAAAAAATTTTTCTAATCAACTTGATTTTAAATACAAAGATGACTTAATGGATATTTATAAATCAGATGATCCTGGAGCTAATATTGAAAACAGAGCAAGAAAATTTTCAACTAATTCTATTAATAGTTTGTTAGATGATTTAAATCTACCTGTTGATGTAAGAAGAGATAATTACGGAACAAACTTTGATAAAATATTTAATGTAGCTCCAAACACTAACGTAACTTTAGATGCATACAAATCAGATGATGGAGACTTTACAGGAGATTTAAATCTTAGGTATTCAAATAGAGGAAAATATGGAAATATAGATTTGCAATCTGAAATAAATGAGCTAGGAGATACGCAAGATAAAATTAAATATAACCAAGATATAGGGCCATTTTCAATACAAGCAGGAAAAACATCTGGAAGAGACGCAACAGGATCTGTAAGTTATAACTTACCCAGTATGTCTGTTGGTAACGCTCAAACCATTCAAGCGAGAGCTGTAGTTGATAATCTATTAAACGCTAAAGGACAACTGGATTATATGTACAACAACCCAAATACGGGATATTTTGTTAATGCTGGACTAGGGCTTAACTCACAAAGAGGCCCAGAGTTTAATTTAAAATTTGGTAAAAACTTTTGAACCTAGCACATCTTTCTGATCAAGAGATTAAAGAAACACTTATACTCAAAGAACGTCTTGAGTTATTAAAAAAACAACAAGGTTGTCAAGAAACATTCTTAGAGTTTATTAATCACATGTGGCCTGAGTTTATTTGTGGCCGTCATCATAAAATATTTGCAGAAAAGTTAGAGGATGTTGCAAATGGTAAATGCAACAGGCTTATTATTAACATGCCTCCTCGTCACACCAAGTCTGAATTTTGTTCTACTTATTTTCCAGCTTGGATTATGGGTAAACAGCCAAGAAGAAAAATTATGCAGACCACTCATACAGGTGAGTTAGCTGTAAGGTTTGGTCGTAAAGTTCGTAACATGATGGATGCTGAAGAATACAAACAGATCTTTCCTAAAGTAGAACTACGAGCAGACTCTAAATCAGCGGGTCGTTGGGAAACTGACAAAGGCGGAGAATACTTTGCCGCAGGTGTAGGAGGAGCTATTACAGGTCGAGGTGCGGATCTACTCATTATTGATGACCCCCATTCAGAGCAAGACGCTTTGAGTCCTACGGCTATGGAAGCCTGTTGGGAATGGTACACTTCTGGACCTAGGCAGCGTTTGCAGCCTGGTGGAGCTATCATTCTTGTTATGACGCGTTGGAGTTCAATTGATCTAACGGCTAAGTTGCTAGAATCACAAAAAGAATCTTCAGCTGACCAATGGGAGGTTGTAGAGTTTCCAGCTATTTTTCCTGAAACAAACAATCCTTTATGGCCCGAGTTCTGGTCTATAGAAGAATTAGAAAAAGTAAAAGCTTCTTTACCTGTGCAAAAATGGAATGCACAATGGATGCAAACACCTACCTCTGAAGAAGGCTCTATTGTCAAAAGAGAGTGGTGGAATGCTTGGGAAAGCGAAGCTTTGCCTCCAGTAAGTTATATTATTCAAAGTTACGATACGGCTTTTAGTAAAAAAGAAACAGCAGACTATTCAGCTATTTCAACGTGGGGTGTATTTAAACCTACACCCGATTCTCCTGATTGCATCATATTATTAGATGCGCAGAAAGATCGTTGGGATTTTCCAGAATTGAAAAGAGTAGCTTACGAAGAATATCAATATTGGGAACCTGATATGGTATTGATTGAGGCAAAAGCTTCGGGTACTCCCTTAACTCACGAACTCAGAAGATTAGGTATACCTGTCGTTAATTACTCTCCAACCAGAGGACATGACAAATCTACAAGAATGCACTCAGTTGCACCTATCTTTGAGTCTGGTTTGGTTTATGCGCCCGAAAGAAAGTTTGCAGAAGAGATGATAGAGGAATGTGCTTCATTTCCCTTTGGTAAAAATGATGACCTATGCGATACTATGACTCAAGCTTTAATGAGATTTAGAGAAGGTGGTTTAGTTTCTCTTGGGGATGATTACGAAGATAGAGAGAAAGCGCCAGTAAAGAGGGTATACTATTAAGATGTTATTAATATTTCTTACAGAATATGAGGATGAAGGTACAACATTTTGTGGCCCATGCATTATTTCAGAAAACTGGAGTCAAGCAGAAAAAGAAGCTACACGTTTTAATTTAAAAATTGTTGGCACTTTGGTTGATGCATTCCCAAGCTCTATAATTGAGAAAGAAGAAAAAAGAGTACTACACTAATGGCAATAGAAAAAGAAATTAATCCAACGGTTTTAAACGAAGATAATCAAGTGCCGCTTGGTCAAGAAAACATGAAAGTTGCTATTGAAGCAATTATGGAATCAGGAACCGAAGGTTTTGAAATGCAAGAAGATGGTAGCGCTATTTTAGGCGAAACCATGACCGAAGAAGTAGAAACAGGCTTTGACGAAAACTTAGCTGAAATCTTAGACGATCAACAACTAGCAAATATATCAAATGAGTTAATGGCTGGTATTGAGAAAGATAAAGCCTCAAGAGAAGATTGGGAAAAAACTTATACTGATGGATTGAAATATTTAGGCATGAAGTTTGATGCTGAAAGATCTGAACCTTTTGCAGGTGCATCTGGTGTAATACATCCATTATTAGGTGAAGCTGTAACAACCTTCCAAGCTCAAGCTTACAAAGAACTTTTGCCGTCAGGTGGTCCAGTTAAAACTCAAGTAATAGGAGCTTATGATTCTTTAATAGAAGAACAGGCACAAAGAGTTAAAGAATTTATGAACTATCAAATTACTCATGTAATGGAAGAGTTCGATCAAGAATTAGACCAACTATTATTTTATTTACCACTAGCAGGGTCTGCATTTAAGAAAGTTTATTATGATGAAAGTTTAGGTAGAGCTGTATCTAAGTTTATTGCGCCTGAAGATTTAATTGTTCCTTACTACACAACCGATTTAGAAACCTGTCCTAGAATTACTAATGTTGTAAAAATATCAGAAAACGAAGTTAGAAAATTACAAGCAGTAGGTTTTTATAGAAAGATAGATTTAGAAAGTGGTAATAACGCAGAAAACTATTCTGGTGTTAAAGAAGAAATAGACAAGCTTTCTGGNATGGAACCATCTTACGATGATGGAGAGGTATCTGTTTTATACGAAGTTCATTGTAATTTAGATATTGACGGTTACGAAGACGTTGACGAAGAAGGCGAAATGACTGGAATTAAACTTCCTTATATCGTTACCATAGATGCTAATTCAAATGAAATCTTATCGGTTAGAAGAAACTACAAAGAAGATGATGAACTGAAAAACAAAATAGAATACTTTGTACATTTTAAATTCTTACCTGGTTTAGGTTTTTACGGATTTGGTTTAACTCACATGATTGGTGGTTTATCTAAAGCATCTACCTCAATCATGAGACAGTTAATTGATGCAGGAACTTTAGCAAACTTACCTGCTGGTTTTAAAACTAGAGGTATTAGAATTAGAGATGAAGATACTCCTATACAACCAGGAGAGTTTAGAGATGTTGATGCGCCTGGAGGATCTCTTAGAGATTCAATACAACCGTTACCTTTTAAAGAACCAAGTGCCACACTTCTTAGTTTATTAAACATTCTAGTAAACTCAGGTCAAAAATTTGCATCTATTGCAGAAATCAATACAGGGCAAGGTAATCCAAATGCTCCTGTAGGAACTACATTAGCTTTGTTAGAAAGATCTACCAAAGTATTATCGGCTATCCATAAAAGGCTACATAATTCTCAAAAGAAAGAATTTAAAATATTAGCTAATGTATTTAAAGAATACTTACCGCAAGAATATCCATATGCAGTAGCAAATAATGAAACAACAATTAAGTTATCTGACTTTGATCAAAGGGTAGACATCTTCCCTATATCCAACCCAGATATATTTAGTCAGTCACAAAGAATTGCTATGGCGCAAGAAATGATGCAGCTAGTACAATCTAACCCACAAGTTCATGGGCCTAACGGTACTTACGAAGCTTATAAAAGAATGTATGCAGCGATTGGTGTAGATAACGTAGAACAAATACTTACACCACCACCTCCGACAGATCCACTTCCTATTGAAGCTGGTTTTGAAAATAATCAATTGTTATTAGGTCAGCAAGCTCAAGCATTCCCACAACAAAATCATGATGCACATATTGCTATTCATATGTCTTTGTTAAATACACCACCTGTTCAAATGAACGCTCAAGTTCAAGCTTTAATACATTCTCATATCATGCAACATTTGCAAATGAAGGCAGATATATTGGGTGAACAACAAATGCCACCAGAGGTTATGCAACAGTTCCAGCAGTTACAACAACAGGCTCAACAAGCATCACCAGAAGAAGCACAAAACTTATCTATTCAAGCAGGCGACATACTGGCGCAATTCTCAGCCCCAATACTTGCTGAGTTGTTGGTAGAGTACAATCAAAAAGTTTCATCTCCTCAAGATGAAGATCCATTAGTTGCAATTAGAAAACAAGAACTTGCTCTAAAAGGTCAAGAGTTATCTATAGAACAGCAACAATTTTTAGCAGCTGAACAAAGAAAAATGCAAGAAGCGCAACAAAGAATAAATGTTGATAGAGAAAGAATTAATGCGCAAGAAGATATAGCAGAGCTTAGAGATGAAACTGCTAGAGCAAGATTAGAACAACAAGCTAGATTTAAATTGTTAGATGCCAGAAACAAAAACAGTTAAAGGTTGGTATTGGGATGACGTTAATAAACGCATGTACCGATGGCATGACTTGATGTTATTACTTAAAGAAAGAGAGTTAAAAAAACAAAATGCCAAAAAGCTGGACGAAAGAAAAAATTACTCGTATTAAGAAAAAAACATCTATCGGCAATAGTCGTTTAAGTGATGGCGCTGGAACTAATAAAAATCAACGGCGAAAAAAATATAGAGGGCAAGGTAAATAAAAACTTGCAAATAATTTATTTAACCAAGATAATAAACAACATGATAAAAAGAACTGAGATATCACAACAAAAAACTCCAACTGTAACCAAGAATAAAGCTAGGTACAGTAATAAAGGTCTTGCTCCTTTAAAAACAGATGCAGGAACTTTTGATGCCAATACAACACCTAAACCTGGAATGGGAAAAGGTAAAGCTAGAGGTATGGGCGCTGCCGAATATGGTGGCAAGTTTTCTGGCATTTATTAAGTGTCAGTAGTTTGGATAAGCCAAAAGTTTTTAAAAGAACTTGAGGCTCAAAAAGAAGGTGTGAAGGATGTTATTTTAGCTGGGGCTAAAGACTTTGCACAATATCAGTATCTGTGTGGACGTTACAGCTCTCTCGTTGACGCAGAAAATTCATTTAGGGAGCTGCTGGGAAAAATACAAGAAGATGCCGAAGATACACGTACCTGACCATGTTGCTAAAGCAATAGAACAAGAAACCAAAACCAAAAACGAAGCTAAGAAGAAAGAAAAAGAAACTTCTCCTACCGAGGGATCAATTCCTTATGTAGAGCAAAGTGCAAGAGTTTTAGATCCTACTCTTTTAGATAAATCAATTTTAGAAAGAATGCCTCAACCGACTGGATGGAGAATACTTATTCTTCCATACAAAGGTAAGGCAGTAACAGAAGGTGGAATCCACTTAGTACAATCAACAGTTGACAGAGAATCTCTAGCAACGGTTGTAGGGTATGTTGTTAAAATGGGTCCTGATTGCTACAAAGACTCTAGCAAGTTTGCTGAGGCTTGGTGTCAGGAAAAACAATGGGTGTTAATAGGAAGATATGCTGGCGCTCGCTTTAAGTTAGGTGATGAATCTGAATGTAGAATCATTAATGATGACGAAGTGATAGCTACCATTTTAGATCCTAATGACATCCTTGCAGTATAAGGAGCAAATATGTCAGAAGAAGCAAAAAAAGAAGAAATGTTTGATGAAGGTGAGATTGTTGAAGTAGATTTACCAGAAGAAAAACCTAGCGGTAAAATTGCAGATCTAGCGCCAAAAGAAGAAAATGATGAAGAGGCTGAAAAAGCTATTGAAGATGTGTCTGAAGAGCCAAAAGAAAAGGCAGAAGATGAATTAGAAGACTATTCTGAAAAAGTCCAAAAACGAATTAGTAAGCTTACTAGAAAATTAAGAGAAGCTGAAAGAGGCCAAGAATCTGCTTATGAGTATGCAAAAAGAATTGCAGAAGAAAATCAACATCTCAAAACTAGATCTTCAAGCTTAGATAAATCTTATCTACGAGAAGCAGAAAGTAGGCTAAAATCTCAAAAAGCACAAGCTTTAGCGGCCTTAAAAAATGCGCATGAAGTTGCAGATTATGAAAAGGTTGCCAAAGCTCAAGAAGTTTTAGCAAAAATAGCAGTAGAAGAAAACAAAGTAACTACTTCAAAAGCTCAACTAGAATATCAACAAAATGTTCAAGCAGAGCAACAAACCAACTATCAAAATTATGTTCAACAACCTCAACAAAACGCTGTTCCTCAGCTAGGAGAAAGAGAGCGGGCTTGGGTTGAAAAGAACGAATGGTTTGGTCAAGATGAAGTAATGACCATGGGTGCTATGGCAATCAACAATCAGTTAGAGGCTGAAGGCTTTGACGTTGGTTCAGAAGAGTACTATACTGAGGTCGATAGGAGAATTCGTAAAGAGTTCCCGCAGAAGTTTACAGAATCTTCTGTTAAATCTAAGCCTCAACAAAAGGTGGCTTCAGCTGGAAGAGTTGCTGGTAATCCAGGCTCTAACAAAAGACAAGTAAAATTGTCTCCATCTGAAGTTCAAATGGCTAAAAGATTAAACGTACCGTTAAGCGAGTACGCTAAATATGTTAAAAGGTAAAACTATGACAGAAGATAAAAAAAATTTAAACAGAACACCACGTTCTGCCGACACTCGAGCTAAAAAAGTTGCTCGCAAACCCTGGAGTCCACCATCAATGTTGGATACTCCTCCCGCACCTGAAGGTTATACCTACAGGTGGATCAGAGCTGAAATCGCAGGTAGCGAAGACAGAAAAAATGTAACTTCAAGGATGAGAGAAGGTTTCGATCTTGTCAGAGCCGAAGAGTTAGATGGATTTGAGCTTCCTACTTTAGATGACGGTAAACATGCGGGAGTAGTTTCAGTTGGCGGTTTGCTGCTGGCTAAGATTCCTAACGAAACGCGCGAAGAAAGAAACTCCTACTTTGCAAATCGTGCGCACACTCAGCAAGATGCTGTAGATAACGATTTATTAAGAGAATCTGACCCAAGCTCTCCGATGTTAAAACCAGAGAGATCAAGCAAAGTAACTTTTGGAGGTGGTCAACGTAGTTGATCATCATTTTTTTTAATTTTAAATAATATAGGTGACTTATTATGTCTAACAAAAATGCACCCTTTGGAGCAAGAGTAGTAGGTAAATTAGGTTCTGGTGTTGCTAACGGCGGCACAACAGAATATAAAATTGCTTCTGGCGCTTCTGGGAATATTTTTTCAGGCGATTTAGTTAAGATGCTTAATACTGGTACTATTTTAGTAGCAGGAGCTGGTGATGAATCAGTAGGCGTCTTTAGGGGTTGTCAGTATACTGATAGCAGCGGAGACGTTGTTTTTAGTTCTTACTACCCTGATGGAACTGTATCGTCCGATATTGTAGCGTTTGTGGTAGATGATCCTAATGCTGTATTTGAAATTCAGAGCGCAGGTTCTCCAGCGCAGACTGATGTTGGCTTAAATGCAGATATTTCTTATACTTCTGGCTCAACCAAAACTGGTATGTCAGCGGTAGAATTATCTGGAACAACAGCCGCAACAACTGCGACTTTCAGAATTATGGGCTTTAGCTCTGATCCAGATAACAGTACTACAGGTTCAGCTAACGTGAATGTTATAGTTAAGTTTAATGAGCATTTCTATGTCGATCCTACAGGAGTTTAATAATGGCAATAAATAGAGCGCAATTAGCGAAAGAATTAGAGCCTGGCCTAAATGCCTTATTCGGTATGGAGTATGCTAGGTATGAAGCAGAACATACAGAAATCTTTGATACAGAGAGTTCTGATAGAGCGTTTGAAGAAGAAACTTTAATCGTTGGGTTTGGTAATGCTGAAGTAAAAGCTGAAGGAAGCGGAGTCAGATTTGACAATGCTAACGAAGGTTATACTTCTCGTTATACTCACGAAACAGTTGCTTTAGCATTCGCGCTAACAGAAGAAGCTGTTGAAGATAATTTGTATGATCGTCTTGGTGCTAGATACACAAAAGCATTAGCTAGATCTATGGCTAATACTAAACAAATCAAAGCTGCGGCTGTATTGAACAATGCGTTCTCTACTGCTGGTGGTGATGGTGTATCATTAATCAATACTGCTCACCCTCTAGGGGGCGGCGGTACTTTAGCAAATAGAGCAACCACTATGGCGGATCTTAATGAAACTTCACTTGAAGATGCATTAATTAATATCTCTACATTTACAGATGATAAAGGTCTTAATATTGCACTAAGAGGAATGAAGTTAATTGTTCCACCTCAGTTGCAGTTTGTTGCTGACAGATTATTACAAACTCCTGGGCGAGTTGGTACTTCTGACAACGACATTAACTCAATCAGAAATCAAGGTATGATTCCTGATGGCTATGTTGTAAATCATTATCTAACAGATACAGATGCTTTCTTCTTGAAAACAGACTGTCCTGATGGATTTAAGTATTTTGAAAGATCTCCAATGCAAACTGCATTAGAAGGTGATTTCGATACTGGAAACATGAGATACAAAGCTAGAGAAAGATATTCATTCGGATATTCTAACTTCAGAGCCGTTTACGGTTCTCAAGGAGCTTAATTGAACGATTGATTGTAGCGTTTTTTACTCAACTACAATTATTGGGGGCTTAACGGCCCCCTTTTTTTCCTCTAAATTTACAATTCGTATAAAAATATGTAAAATTAAGGCATGAACATTCTTAGTGATGTTGTATCCTTATCTCAAAACCCATGTACGGGCGTTTGTTCAACTACGTATGGAGCAGACGAACAATGTGCTGGGTGTGGTAGAACTTTAGAAGAAATTAGAGATTGGAATAGCTATTCTGATTTACAAAAAAAACTAATAAATATAGACCTAGCGGTTAAATATGACATACGGCAAAAAAAGGAGTACAACAACATGTCAATAAATTCAAAAATTCAAGATATAAACGGTAGATTAATTACAGCTCAAGCATTAATAGAAATGGTAGGAGCAGATATGTTAGATCATTTTGGTAAAGACCCTATTATTAAAGAAACCTATGAATCATTAGTAGAAGCAAGAAATAAAGTATTAGAAGCAAAAAATTCACTTCCTATTGCTTTAGAAGATGCCTCATAGTAAGATTTAAAAATCTAGGGTGTTTAACTTGTTCTACCGACTGACCTAGCAGACAAAGCAAGACAGTAGAACTTATTTCCTAGGAGGAAATTATGGCTAATTCAACTTTTTCAGGTCCAGTAAGATCGCAAAACGGATTTCAATCTGTTTCAAAAAATGAAACTACAGGAGCAATTACTGTAGAGGCAACTTACGACACAAGACCTAACTTTAGAGTAACTGTAGATGATTCAACACTTAATACTGGAGCGGCTGTTACAACTACTTTAACTAAAGATCAGTCTGGAAGTATTTTTAATATTGATGGTACTGATGATATCGTAGTTAATATGCCAGCTTTAAGTACAGATAATGTTGGTATTACTTATGACTTTTTTGTAACTACAGCAGTTGCTGCTGGAAAAACAGTAACATTTGTTTTGCCTGGTGCTGGAGTTTCAAACTTTTTTGGAGCTTTATCTCTTATGGGCGGTGCTGCTGCTAACGCAGCTTCAGATGTTGCAGGTGATACTTTAACTTTACCAGCTACAACCGCTGTAAATGGAAGAGTAAAACTAACTTGTGTTTCTGACGATGGTACTAACTCTACTTGGAAAGCAGAAACTCTTTCAACACCAATAGCAACTATTGCTTAATAGGAGCTAAGTATGGCAGGTAGAATCGTAGGTTCTGATGTAAAAACAGCCACCAGTGTTAGCGCCGCTACAGGCGGCGCTGTATTACAAGCAGGTAGATCAAGATTAAGAGGCTATATTATTGCTGGAGGAGCCGCAGACGGTACTGTAACTTTTAGAAATGGATCTGTNNNNGGTNCTACTCTTTTAATTGCTCCTTGCAACGCTAANGATACTGANACTTTAAACATTCCAGATTCAGGTGTTTTATTTGAAGATGGTATTCATGTTGTATTAAGTAATATAGATAGAGTAACTGTTTTTCATTCTTAGTCATGGCTGAGAAGTCATCAATATCAAGGGTAGGAACAACTGAGCCTTTTGAGTTACAAGTCTCAAGAGGCCAAATTTCCTATCACAAAACTAACTTTAAATTTGGCTTTAATCCACTAGTTGTTGATTCCTTAGAAACCATTTGGGCGCAAGGCGGTTTATATACCTATCTATCTTCTGCTTCCACTCTTTATATATCAAGTTCATCAACAAATGATGATATAGCTGGTACTGGCGCAAGAACTGCAAAAGTTTCAGGTCTTGATGCTAA
>JGI11772J19994_1000169_pt1 | contig 14054 bp, 25 predicted proteins | sample Etolagsurwater0m_FD_19994 | JGI IMG/M metagenome (IMG submission 19994) | reverse complement strand
GTTATGGACTCAAAAGATTTTAAATTACAAATTAAAAATAAGTTGAAAGAAGCTCTTTCTAAGGGCCAATCAACTTATCATTTTAAAAATAGACAAAGTCGCCCTAGAGCCCAAGAAAATATTATAAATCCTAAATTAAAAGGAATTTAATAAATGGCAAAAGCACCTAAGACGACAGGTGAACATATCATAGCTCTGTATGGTCACGTCACTGGATTAAAAAAAGAATTAAATACAATTAAAAATAATCATCTTAAACATATGCATGAAGATATTGATAAATTGGGCGGCAAGATAGATAAAATCTATTGGGTATTACTAGCGGCGGTGGGGGCTGTCGCAATAATGTTATTTGGTAAAATAATATGAAAATAGATTTTAAATATATAGCAGGAATATTAGGAACTATTATTATTGGTCTATCAACATGGACTTTAGTTTCGATTGTTGATTTAAAAGAAAGTAATTCGTACATTCAAGGTGAACTATTTGGAATTAATAATGATATTGGAAGACTATATAATTATATTAACAGTAAAATGAAATGAAATATATGTTACATATATTATTATGTTCTTACATAGAAGGCGTATGTATGCCTCCGCTAGAAGGTGGTTATTATCCTAATTATTTTGAATGTCTTGAAAAAGGTTATAAAAAAAGTCATAATATTGTTATGGCGTTAGGAGAAGAAGATGTTATTAAACAAAAATATTTTATTAAATTTAGATGTGTTCAAATGGGAGACCCTGCATGAATGCTGGTAATTTTCAAGAATATGACTACAATAATGAATACAAAGAATGTGAATGGAGGAGATAGGCCTAGTCCATCTAATCCTAATCCAAAGGGTTTAAATTTACAAATTAATACCTATATGGTATTTAAATATTAATAAGGAGTTAGACATGTTTAATCCATTAGACTTTATTGATTATAAAAAATCAAAAGAATTCTGGACTAGTTATTCAAGCAAAGTATCTCAGTTTTACAAAGACTGGGCAGCTGATGTGAAAGCTATGTTCGACAAATAATACCTTTTGTTTAAGTTTGGTCGCCAGGATAATTTACTTTATTCTGGCGATTTTTTTGTTTATAAAGTAATGATAGATTGTATTTTGGTATGAACCAGGAGGTATTATGTATTTATGAGTAAACCAGGACTGTATGCAAACATTAACAAAAGGCGTAAAGCTGGTAAGAGTAGACCTAAATCAAAATCAACGATTTCAAAAAAGCAATACGCTAAAATGAAAAGAGGATTTAAATGAGTAAAGATAAAAAGCAAAAGAAAGTTGCTAAAGTAATGAGAGAATATAAAAAAGGTAAATTACCAATAGGCAAATCTAAGAAAAAAGTTAAATCAAGAAAACAAGCTGTCGCAATTGCTCTTTCGGAAGCTGGTTTATCTAAAAAGAAAAAAAGAGCTTAATGGTATTAAGTAGAACAGGATTCGGACAACAAATGAGTAAGCCTAAAAATAAAAAAAGAAAAGTTAAAAAACAATATTTAGCTGGAACATCTGGTGAATTAAGAAAAAAAAGAAAAGCTGCTCTATTAAAGTTAAATAAAAATAATAAAGGTTCAGGAGTTTTACCAGGAGATAAAAAAGGTGGAAAGTTTGTAGGTTCAAAAAAAGAAAGTAAACATAATAAAAAGTTTAGGAGAATGTATGGGTAAGTCAAGTTCAAGCACAGCGACAGCAATTAAAAATAAATCTAAAAAAACAGGAGTTCCTGTTTCTAAAATTAGAGCTATTTATAATAGAGGTTTAGCAGCATATAGAACAAGTGGTCACCGTAAAGGAGTTACGCCTCAAGCATGGGCTATGGCAAGAGTGAATTCAGCTCTTACTGGAGGAAAAGCTGCAAAAGTTGATAAAGATATTTTAAAAGGTAAAAAAGATAAAAATAGAAAAGCAGACGGAACTAAAAAGAAAAACAAAAAAGGTAAAGCATAATGGCATTAGAAGTTGAATTAGAAAAAAAGAAACTAGAGTACACCAACGAAGATGGTGAAAAAGTTTTAGTTGATATAGATCAAGACGAAACTGATAAAGACGAAGAAGTTTTTGAATCAAATCACTATTCTAATTTAGCAGAAGAACTTGAAGAAAATCAAATTAGAAATATTGGTAAAGATTTAATTAAAGCTTTTGAAGATGATAAGAACTCAAGAAAGCAATGGGAAGATCAATATTCTAAAGGATTAAAAATGTTAGGCGTAGTTGTAGAGGATCGTAATGATCCTTTTCCAGGTGCTTCAGGTGTTCATCATCCATTAATGTCAGAAGCGGCAACTCAATTTCAAGCTAGAGCGGTTGCTGAAATGTTTCCAGCAGGCGGCCCTGTTAAAACTCAAATCTATGGAAAACAAACTGATAAAAAAGTAGAACAAGCTCAGCGTGTTCAAGACTTTATGAATTATCAAGTTACATCTCAAATTACAGATTACTTTAATGAATTAGATCAAATGTTATTTTATTTAGCACTCGCAGGTTCTGCTTTTAAAAAATTATATTTTGATAATACATTAGATAGAATTTGTAGTAAGTTTGTTCCAGCAGAAGATTTTGTCATCTCATATCAAAATACAGATTTAGAAACAGCAGAGAGATATACACAAGTTATGAAACTCTCTCGTAATGAAATTAAAAAATATCAAATCTCAGGATTTTACAGAGATATACCTTTAAATAAAAGTGAAAGTGATACTCAATCGGATCAAGTAGAAGATACTATTCAAAGATTAGAAGGTATGTCACCTTCAGCTTCTGATAAGATGCATACTGTATTAGAAGTACATGCTGATTTAGATTTAGGTGAAGATAAAAATGGAATCGCTTTACCTTATATTGTAACTATTGATTATGATTCTAGTCAAGTTTTAGCTATTAGAAGAAATTGGAAAGAAGATGATACTCTTAAAAGAAAAAGAACTTATTTTATTCATTATAAATATTTACCAGGTCTAGGATTCTACGGCTTTGGTTTAATTCAAATGATCGGCGGTTTACAACACGCTTCTACTGGAGCATTGAGAGCTTTATTAGATTCAGCTGCATTTAGTAATTTAAATGGAGGCTTTAGAGCTAAAGGTGCAAGAATAGAAGGCGGCGATATAACAGTTTCTCCCGGAGAGTGGGTGGAGGTTGAAGCTTACGGAGATGATCTTCGTAAGTCATTTATCCCTCTACCATTTAAAGAACCTTCACCTACTCTTTTAAATTTATTAGGCGTACTTACAGAATCAGGTAGACGTTTTGCAAGTATTGCAGACGCTATGGTTGGTCAATCTGCAGGTAGTGGTCCAGTTGGAACTACGATAGCTCTAATTGAACAAGGAAGTAAAGTATTCTCTGCTATTCATAAAAGATTACATCAAGCACAAGGTAGAGAATTTAAATTAATCTACGAACTGAATGGAGAATATTTAGATGATGAATACCCTTATGAAGTTATTGGCGAAACTAAAAAAATACGAAGAAAAGATTTTGATAGTGCTATCAATGTCGTCCCTGTTAGCGATCCTAATATATTTAGTCAGGCTCAGCGAATTGCGTTAGCTCAAACTGGACTTCAATTAGCACAACAAGCACCTCAAATTATTGATGTTAAAGAAGCTTATAGAAGATTTTTACAGTCATTAAATGTACCTGAATATAATGATCTAATGATTGAAGATGAAGATATACCAAGACGAGATCCAGTATCAGANAATATGGCAATANTAAATGGAAAACCTATTAAAGTATTTGAAGAACAAGATCACGCTGCNCATATTATGGTTCATCAACAATTTATGCAAGATCCTAGATTTGCNGGAAGNGATGAAGCAAAACAAGTTTTATATGGACAGATGTTAGCTCATATTGGTCAACATACTGCTTATTTATATCAACAACAAATGCAAGCTCAATTACCAGAAGGTATACCTGTATCATCAGGAGAAATTAATAAAGAACTTAAAGATGAAGATACTAAAGAAATTTCTATCGAAGAAGAAAATAGAATTGCAGCAGCTGCTGCACAAGCTGCGCAAAATTTAATGGGTAGTATGCCACCAAGTCCTGAACAACAAAAACAACAAATGGAGATGCAAGAGAAGCAAGCTAACTTACAACTTAAAGCTGAAGAATTAAATATTAGAAAAGCTAGATTTGAAGAGGGAAGAGTAAATAATCAAAGAATGCAAGATAGAAAAGACGCTGAAACTAAAGCGAAGATAGTAGAGACAGCATCAAGAGTAGCGAAAAGAGATAAGTAATGGCTGTAAAAGGCGAAGAAGTAAGGCAAGCTAAAAAGTTTTTAGAGAACAAAAAATACTCTATTCAAAAAGTAAAACCTAGATTATTTGCAACTGTTGCAAAAGATTTAAATATTAAATTTAACGATTTATTAGAAAGGGTTGAAAAGGCTATCGATGTCAGAGATGCTCATTCAAGCAATAAAAAAACAGATTAATAATTACAAAGATAATTTAGGTAAAAATCTGTTGTCAAAAGGTGTAGAAAACATACAAGAATTCAAACGCATACATGGTATGTCACAAGGTTTGGATAAATCATTAGAAATAATAAATGAAACTTTAGAAAAGTATAGGAAAGGAAATATAGAAGAAGATGATTAGTTCTGATATTTGGGCAACAGATAATGATGTACCAACACCGGAAAAGGTACCCACTCCTGCTGGTTATAGAATTTTAATTAGACCGAAAGGTGTAGTTGAAAAAACAAAAGGCGGAATATATTTAACTGATAATAACAAAGAACAACAAAGTTATTTAAATTCTGTCGGTCAAGTTATCGCAATGGGACCAGAATGTTACTCTGATAGAAAAGCTCCTTGGTGTAAAGTAGGAGATTGGGTAGTATTTGGTCGTTACGCAGGAGCAAAAATTTCTGTACAAAAAGTTAAGATGGTGATAATTAATGACGATGAGATATTAGCAACACTGGACAATTCAGAGGTTGTATCTCAACAATTATAATATACGTTAGTTTAGGCTAATGACAACATAGGAGTAACTATGATAGAAGAAGAAAAGAAAGAGCAAGAAGAACTAGAAGTCAATTTAGGAGAAAATCCAGAGGACAAAGAAATTGAAGTCCCTGAAAATCCAATTGATAAATATATTTCTGAAGCTCAAGAGGAAGAGAAAGTAGAAGTTAAAAAGCAAGAGGAAAAGCCAAAGGCTCCTCCTTACTCTGAAGATATGCCTTATTCTGAGAAAGTTCGTAAAAGAATTGCAAAAGAAGTGGCAAAAAGAGCAGAAGCTGAACAAAAAGCTGTTGAACTAGAACAAAGATTATTAGAACTTGAGAAAAAAACTTATGAAGTTGCTGGTAAATCTTTATCTAATCAGTATCAATCAGTATCTGCAGAGCTTAAATCAGCAATCGAAGATGGTAATACTGATAAACAAGTAGAACTATACGAAAAAATGGCTGATTTAAGAGGTCAAATGCAAAAAACTTCTGAATATGTTGAATCTCAACCTAAAAAAGAGGATAAAAAAGAAGTAAATACTCCTCCTTTAGCAAGAGATTGGGTAAAAATGAATGCAAAATGGTTTAATAAGCCTGGTTTTAGAAAAGAAACTGCTATGGCTTATGGAATTGATGCAGAACTTACAGAAGAAGGGTGGGATGTGAATGACCCTGAGTATTATGAAGAAATGGATAGACGACTAAAAGCTAGTGGTCTTAAACACTTCACAAAATCAGACGAAAACACTTCCAATGATGACCAAAATGTGGTACAAAAAGCTAACAGAGTGCAATCTCCAGTTGCTGGAGTTAGTCGTAAAAAAACTAGTAACAGTAATAGAGTTAAGCTAACTGCGGATGATCTAGCAACAGCTAGAAATTTCGGCATTGATATCAATGATGAAGCGGCACTAAAACGGTTTGCTAAAGAAGTAAAAAACTTTAGCACCAATACGTGACAGATAGGAGCACGACATGAATAAAGACAATAAGATAAAACACGAAACTAGAGTTGAAAGTTCAACTAGAGTTTCACAATGGCGCCCAAGTAATTTACTTGAAGCTCCTGAACCAAGACCTGGTTTCAAACAGCGATGGATTGCAACTATGGTATTAGGACAGGAACAGCCAACAAATGTTGCTAAACGTATGAGAGAAGGTTGGCAACCTCGTGACATTAAAACTGTCAAGAATGCTCAAAACTTTCCTACGATTGAACATGGCAAATTTGCTGGTTACATTGGAGTTGAAGGAATGGTACTCTGTGAAATGCCAGAAGAAATGGTAAACCAACGTAATGAATATTACGCTCAAATGACTGAAAACTTAATGAGATCAGTCGAACAAGATATTCACAAAGTAGAACAACCTGGAAATCCAATTAGTAAAACCTTCAAGACTGAAGTTACAAGAGGCGGCTTTAAAGAGTAAAAAAAGCAACTTATAACTTAGGAGGTTATAACTATGGCAAACGTAAATGCCCCTCAAGGTTTTATACCTTTGAGACACTTAACAGGTGGAGTTATCAGACCCCAAGAATATCCTATTGCAAACTCTTACGGCACTACAATTGCAAGTGGCGACTTAGTTACTATGACTACAGACGGAACTGTAATTAGAGGTACAGCTGGAGGAAATGCTTTAGGCGTATTCTATGGAGTTGAGTATATTGAAAACTCTACTGGAGACGTCAAGTTCTCTAAAGTTTGGAACGCAAATACAGATGTAAAAGCAAACACAACTGTAAAAGCACTTGTATATGATGATCCAAACATCACTTATAAAGTACAATGTAATGGTACTTTTGCTGCAGCCAATGTTGGTGAGTTAGCAAACGTTACTATTGGAACGTACAATTCAACTTTCGGATATTCTACAGACGAATTAGATATTAGTACATTAGCTACTACTTCTAAAGTTCTTAGAATTTTAAGATTAGTTGATGAACCAAACAATGCTGCTGGCGCAGACGCTAAAGTAGAAGTGGTTATTAATAAATCACTATACGGTGTTGGTGCTGCTGGCGCAGGCGTATAAGGAGATTGAACTATGGCACTAAATAGAGCACTATTTACCAAACAGCTCAATCTAGGTTTAAATACCGTGTTTGGTATGGAGTATGATAGATATCCAGAACAATGGAGAGAAATCTACTCTATCGAGCAATCGCAAAAAGCATTCGAAGAAGATGTACAAATGGTCGGCTTCGGTGCTGCACCTACAAAAGCTGAAGGTGCTGCAATATCTTACGAGTCAGGCAGAGAAGGCTTCGTTTCAAGATACGTACACGAAACTGTAGCTTTAGCATTCTCAATCACTGAGGAAGCTGAAGAAGATGGTTTATACGGATCTTTAGGAGCAAAATATGCTAGAGCTTTAGCAAGATCAATGCAACACACTAAAGAAATCAAAGGTGCAAACATCCTTAACAATGCAACTACTACTTCAGTAGGTGGCGATGGTGTTTCTTTATTGAACGCTTCTCACCCACTAGGTGGCGGTGGTACTGCTTCTAACACTTTATCAACAGCAGCAGATTTATCAGAAACTTCTTTAGAGCAGTTACTGATTCAAATCTCAACTGCAGTTGATGACAGAAGTATACCAATTGCATTAACTGGACAAAAGCTAATCGTTCCACCTCAATTGGTGTTCATTGCTGAAAGAATCCTAAAGTCTAATTTAAGACCAGGAACTGCAGATAATGATATCAATGCAATGAGAAATATGGGTATGATTCCAGGCGGAGTAACAGTTAACCAAAGATTAACTGACCCTGATCAATACTTCATTATGACTGATTGTCCTGATGGAATGAAACACTTTGTAAGATCACCAATGAAAAAAGCTGTTGAAGGCGATTTTGAAACTGGTAATTTAAGATACAAAGTTAGAGAAAGATATTCTTTCGGTTTCACAGACTGGAGAACTATCTTTGGTTCAGAAGGAGCTGCATAATAATATAATCTTACTAGGCGTAGCAATACGCCTAGTATTTAACCCTAACGACTGCGAAAGCAGACTATCAAAAGGAGGATAGACATATGGGAACAACTACATTTTCAGGACCTATTAAAGCAGGTACTATTAGAGAAACTACTGGTACTACTTTAGGAACTGATGTAACAAATACTGGATTTGTACAAATGGTACAATCTAAATCAATTAGCACAATAGGAGCTACAGCAAATACAACTGTTGCAACTATTCCTGCTGGTTCACAAATAACTAATGTAACTTTAGATATCATTACAGTTAATAATGATGGAACTGCTGCAACTGTTTCTGTAGGAACTGCTGCAAACGGAACTGCATTTATTGCAGCTACTGATGCACAAACTGTTGCAAGAACACAACCTGTTGCTGGTGCAATTCCAAATTTAGCTGATGTAGGAACAAGTGACATCAATGTTATCGGAGTATTTACTGCGACTGATGGAGATGGAACTACTGGTGAAGCTATTGTTACTGTACAATATGTACAAAATAATAACGTAACATAATTTTAGATGAGGGCCTTCGGGCCCTCTTAAAAGGAGTTTTATGGCAGAAAAACGAGGTGCTTTTGGAAATATAATAGACGATTTATCTTCTTTAAGAGATATATTTAGTAAAGAAGATGAAAATTTAAAAAATGAAGAAGAACAAAAAACAAAATTAGAAGAATTATTAGATTTTCAAACAGCTAAAGAAGAATATAAACCTACCGAAGAACAAAAAGCTGCTAGTACATTAGAAGATTATGGAACTAAACCAGCAGAAGAAATTTTAGTACAAGAAGAAAAAGAACAAGTTAAAGAGAAAAAAGAAACTTTAGATGAAAAATTAGCTAATATAGAAAAAGTAATAGATAAATTTACAACTCAAACTCCACTTGGTACAGGAGCTAAATTAGATATGTCAAGTCTTGACATTAATGTACCAGCTTTAGATTTAAGTAAGACTTATCAAAAAGATTATATTGAGCAAATATTACAAAAGAGTGGTAGTCAAAAGGATAGAGTTAGTCTATTATATGAAAACCTAAAAAAACAAGGATTAATCTAAGGAGAATAAAATGGCAGGATCAGACATAAAAGTAGTTAGTGCAAACCAAGCTTCATTGTCTAATACATCTTCTAACGTAGCAATAACTGTTACTTTAGTTAGCGGACCTACAAGACTTAAAGGTTTTATCGCAGAACCAAGCGATGTTGCTGGTGTATTAACATTTAAAGATGGTGGAACTGACGTATTTGAAATTAATACAGGTAATGTAGATGCTGGAGCTTCTACTTTTCAAATGAATCTTCCAGAAGAAGGTGTTAAATTTGAAACAAGCTGTCAAGTTTCATCTAGTATTGCTGGTGCGAATGTAGCAACTATAAAAGGTGTTACAGTATTTCACGCATAGTAAAGGAGAGATATGGCAACATCTGGAACAGCGACATATAATCTTACTGTAAATGATGTAATACAGGAAGCTTTTGATAGAATAGGAGGTGATCCTATTTTAGGTTATGATGTAAGATCAGCTAGACGTAGTTTAAATATTATGTTTAGTGATTGGGCTAATCGTGGTTACAATCAATGGACTGTAGAACTTAAAGATTTATCATTAACTCAAGGTACTAATACTTATACATTAGATTATGATACTATTGATATAATTAATGCAAATATTTTAGATGGTTCAACAGAATACTCTATGACTAGACTAGGAATAAATGATTATGCTGCTATTTCAAATAAAACTTCTCAATCTAGACCTACACAGTTTTATTTACAAAGATTAAATACACCTCAAGTTTTAATTTATCCAACACCTGACCAAGCTTATACATTAAGATATTATCGAATGAGAAAAATTCAAGATGTTACTGCTTCTACTATTAATGGTGTAGAACAAAACCTTGATATACCATTTAGAGCTTTTGAATGTATGTGTGCAGGTCTTGCATATTATTTATCTAAAAAAAGACCAGGTATAGATCAAGCAACACGAGCTGAATTAAAACTAGATTACGAACAAGCTTATGAAAGATTAATAGCAGGTGATGATAGTCCTTCAACAAGAATATTACCATCAACATCGTATTATAGTTAATTATGGCAATTACAGCAGATAGATCAAAAAAACCACATCGAGCACCATCAGCAAAGTTTTCTGGTGGTAAATTTTCTAAAGCAATATCAGATCGTTCTGGTTTAGAGTTTCCATATAACGAAATGAAATTTGAATGGAATGGAAGTTTAGTACATTGGTCAGAATATGAACCTAAACAACCACAATTAGATTTAACATATTTTACAGATGCACAGTCATTGCAAAATGCTAGACCACAAGCTAATTTATCAGCAACTGGTGGTGTTCCTAATCAAATTAATCTAATATATCCATCTACATCAGGGTCTGTTTCAAATGTTGGTATTGCACAAGCTAGCACAAATTTGTTAACTTCTTCTATAGGAAATGTTACAGTATCTACATAATGACAGATAAAAAAAAATTAGGAGTGATGATCGCAACTCCTTGCTATGGCGGTCAATTAAACGAAGCTTATCTACATGGTCTTCTTAATGTTACAACTAAAGCTGGTACAGAAGGATTCTCAGTCCATTTAAATACTATGGGTAATGAGAGTTTAATTACTCGTGCTAGAAATACTTTAGTTTCTCAATTTTTAGATTATGATGAAAAAGAACCTGATCGTTTTACACATTTATTTTTTATAGATAGTGATATAGGTTTTAATGGAGATGTTTTTTACAAAATACTAAATTCAGGTTATGATATAGCTTGTGGAATATATCCTAGAAAATCAATAGATTGGTCAGCGGTAGAAGCTTTTGCTAAAAAAGGTGATTTTAAACATTTAGAGCAAAAAGCTTTAGGTTATAATTTAAATTTTGCTGATCCNTTAAATCTTAAAATGAGAAATGGATTTATAGAAGTATTAGACGCAGCAACTGGATTTATGTGTATTAAAAAAGAAGTTTTTTATAAAATGAAAGAAGCATATCCTAATTTAAAATATACAACTGATCAAATTATAAATAACGAAAGATATTCAAGTAATAATACTTACGCATTTTTTGACTGTATTATTGATGAAAAAAGTAATAGATATTTATCAGAAGATTATGCTTTTTGCAGATTATGGCAAAAAATAGGTGGTAAAATATATGCTGATGTTACAAGTGGATTAAACCATCATGGAACATATTCGTTTGTAGGTAATGTATTTACTAAATTTAAAGTTGAAGGAGTAGAAAAAGATGGCGACAATGACGTACACAAGTCTAAAGACGGACATACAGACTTGGGCTGAAAATACAGGAACTGACTTTACTAATCAACTTGATACATTTATTCAAAATACTCAAAACAAACTTTCTAGAGACATAGACCCTGTTGGATTTAATCAAAACGTAACTTCATCTATGCAAATAGGCGATAGATTTGTTACTTTACCATCGTCTATTGAACCTATGTTATTAAATTATTTAAATATTATAGATAGTGATGGAAATAGAGTATTTTTAGAAATTAAACCAATAGAGTATTTACAAGAATACTGGCCTAATGCTTCTATAACATCAGAACCAAGATATTTTGCTAATTTTAATGATACTACATTATATGTAGCTCCAACTCCAGATACTGCTTATGTTATGGAACTAGGTTATCAAGGTAGAATCAATCCTTTATCTAATACTAATACGACTAATTGGTATACAGAGAATGCTCAAGATGCATTATTATATGGTTGTCTAGCTGAAGCAAATCTCTTTACAAAAAACATGGAAGACTATAATATCTACAGACAAAGATATGCCGAAAGTGTGACTGCTATAAACAATGAAGCTCGTAGAAGACGAAGAACTGATTACAAGTTTCCAGGTAGTCCGCTAGGCGAAAATACAATAACTGGAGGACAATAAACATGGCAATATCGCAAGCAATAACAGTCGCATTTAAGCAAGACTTAATGAATCCTGGTGCTAACTTAGAATCAGTAACATTAAAGTGTGCTTTGTACGATAGTACAGCAACTTTAAATCAAAACACAGCTGCATATACTACTGCTAATGAAATTTCATCAAGTGGAACTAATTACACTACTGGTGGAGCTACATTAACTGGAGTAGCTATATCAACAGATGGTACTACTGCTATTTTTGATGCTGATAATGTTACATTCGCAAATGCAACAATATCTGCTCAAGCAGCATTAATTTATAATGCTAATAATAGTAATTCATCTATTTGTGTATTAGATTTTGGTGGAGTTAAAACTTCTACTAACGGTACATTTGAATTGCAATTTCCTAATGCTGATGCTACGAATGGTCTAATCAGAATTGCTTAGGGAGATAAATCCTTATGGCAGCATCTGTAGGATGGAGTAGATCAACATGGAATTCTGGTGCTTGGAATATATCACCAGATGCACTAGCTGTAATTTCAGGTCAGCAACTTAACGCCAATATTAATTGGGGATTAGGTTGGTCACGTGAAGAATGGAACGTAGGACCTTGGAATGAAGGCTTAGGTGGTCTTGTTACAGGTGATGGAAATATTTTTATAGAAGATGGTCAAGAATTATCTTCTCTATTAAATAATGTAATTGTTACAGCAAGTTCTCCAATTGTAATATCTGGTGAAGAATTAAATGCATTATTAAATAATGCTACAGTAACAGCTTCTGCTCCATTTGCTATTACAGGAAGTCAAGTTGTGGCTACTGTTAATACTTTTGCAGTAACTGCTGATGGAGCTATTACTATTAATACTCCTACTTTTGAAGCTAATGTAGAAGTAGGAAATATAACTACAGGTACAGCTAATAGAATAGATATTGAAGGCCAGGAATTAGTATCAAATTTAGGTAGTGTTACAACTCAATCTGAAAATTTAATTCCAATAACAGGAAGTCAAGCTAATGTTACTGCAAATTTAATTAGTATAAGTGCTTCAGGTTTCTTTAATATTACTGGAAGACAAATAAATACTAATATAGGAACAGTTACAACTACTTCTCAAAACTTTATACCAATTAGTGGAAATAGAGCTAATGTTACAGTAAATACTTTAAGATTTTGGGACCCTATTGCTGATGATAGTACAGAAAATTGGACAGATATTATTTAGTAGACAAATGAGTACAAATATATATTATTTACAAAGTTAAAATTTAGGAGTATATAAACTTATGCCATCAAGTTTTACATCGAGATTAAAATTAGAAAAACAAGCCTCTGGAGAAAATTCAGGTAATTGGGGTAATTTAGTTAATTATGTTTTTAATAGATTAGATTCATCAATTAAAGGTTATCAATCTGTAAATGTTGCAGGTTCTGCCAATGTAACATTAACTTCAAACAATTCAACAAGTAATACTGATGATTCATCAACAGACGATCAAGTACATAATGCAATATTAGAATTTTCAGGTGCATTAACAGGAAACATTCATGTATTTACTGATGCGGTAGAAACTAAATATACTGTATTTAATAATACATCAGGTGCTTATACTGTAACATTTGCTCCAACAGGAGGAACTGGTTCTGTAATAAAACAAGGAACTAAAACACTAGTTTATACAGATGGCACAACAATGTATGATATTACAAAAGATTTAGGTGATATTCAAGTTACAGGTTTAACAAGTAATGGTGCTGTTACAATTACAGGTAATACTGATATAACAGGTAATATTGCACTTAAAACGCAAGGTGCTATTGTATTTGAAGATTCAGCAGGTGGAGAATTTGCAGCAATAAAAGCAAATGCAACTACTACAAGTTATACATTAGTTTTACCACCAGCAACTGGTACTGCAGATCAAGTTATTGTAACTGATGGTTCTGGTAATTTATCTTTTGTAGATAATACAGGTGGAACATCTTGGGTTGCTGTTAAAACTTCAGGATTCACTGCTGTAGCAGGCGAAGGATATTTTTGTGACACATCATCAGCAGCATTTACTGCAACATTACCAGCAACTCCAACTTTAGGAGATGAAGTAACATTTGTAGATTATGCAGGAACTTTTGACACAAACAATCTAACTGTAGGTA
>JGI11772J19994_1000167_pt1 | contig 14103 bp, 27 predicted proteins | sample Etolagsurwater0m_FD_19994 | JGI IMG/M metagenome (IMG submission 19994) | reverse complement strand
GGTGGTCCCTACGTTTCCCTTTCCATGGACAAACCAATCAAGATCGCAAAGCTCCCCAGGAACGGCCCTAAGCCCGGTCAATCAACAGAAGCCTGGCTGCGAGGCAAGGACAAGAACTGCCAGAAGGAACGCGATGCAGCGTCCTGGAAGCGCGGAGTTTGAACCATGGCAGAAAAGTCTTCCTCTGGTGGCATTGGCTTCACTGGAATGCTCACCATCCTCTTCGTTGGCCTCAAGCTTGGTGGCGTCATCTCCTGGTCATGGTGGTGGGTTTTATCGCCAATATGGATAAGCTTGTTGGTGATTTTATTGTGCGTTGGCATTCTTGTTGCTATTAAGCTTTCAGAATGACACGACACGAGAAAGGCCCCCTAAGGGGCCTTTTTTAATGCACTAGGAACGAATCCTAAGTCAGGGCGAGCAATGGCTAGAAACGCCTCTGCTTGCTCTTGAGAGGGCCATGGATGGGACAATGGGACAACACCACTACAGGCTCTTTCTGCAATGCACCATCCTCCAGTGCATCGGGCCACAATAAGATTGCGATCAACCATGATAGTTCAGTCATCAGACTCTTCATCGTTCTCCTCCAGTGAAAAAGATTCAGCAAATTCTTCCCAAGGAAGCTCCTGTTTTTCGCGAGGCTTTGAAGCTTCTGTCTTTTCTTCGGGACGTTCAAAATTGTTGTTGTAAATGATTGCCATAATTTTTTTTTGATGATCTCTCTATTTTAGAAAATATCGTCGAGACTGTTGTCTTTTTGCTCAGAACCAAATTCAGGGAAATCGGCTTCAGTGTAATCCCAAGAATGATAAACTCTTTCCTTTTCTCCGTTAGGACCATCAACGAAGCTGCTAGTAATAAGTCCTTGCCTGCGAGCAACTTCCAACATCTTTGCCGTAGAGCTAACATCAAAACTACTGGAAAGCGTGGCAACTTGACGCTTGGTGAACCGTTCGTTCTTCCGCATGTTGATTGTCTTTACAACACTATCCAGTTCTTCAAGTGAGCCACCAAGAGGACCAGCATAATGCCAGCCATAATTCAGAGGATCACGTTGTAATACATGCTTACCCGTAAGTCCTGAACGACTCTTCATCCACTCAAGGTGAAATTCATTCGGATCAAAATTATTTTCAGGGCGAGTTAGCTTCACCACTTCACTAACATTATCGACGAAACTACTGGAATCTCGCATGCCTCCGCTTTTGTTTAAATGGTGGAGGATCATGACGCTGCATTTGTAAGTGTTGGCAATATCACGCAAACCATAAATCACGTCACCAGCATTGCTCTTGATTAAATCAACATCCATACCTGCCAAGCATGCAGTGAGACTATCAATGGTAATGAATGTGGGGCGATGTTTCTTGACATAATCTTCAAGTTGTTTCATGTGAGCAAAACGCCAAGTCTCCCAGAAATTGATCGTATTGGAAGCCAGGCCAGCATCTTGATAACCAATCACGCTAAGTTTTTCACTGGCATCAACAAGAGGCTCGTCAGATTGAATGATCAAGCTCTTGCCTTGCAAACACCTTCTGCCGCTCCATGGAGTGCCGTTTGCGATATGAAGAGCCCAGTTGTAGGCAATGGTCGATTTGCCGGTTCCGCCGGAAGCTCCTAACAGCATTACGGTGCCAAGAGGAAGGATGCCAGCAATTAACCAGTCACGAGCTTTGTCAGCGTTGGCAATGGTAAGGGCATCAACAGTTTCAATTTCTTCCCTGCCATAAATGCGTCCCTTCGCTTCTTCGATGATCCTGTCAACATTGGCCTGCGCCATTTTGACGCTGTGCTCCTCAAGCCAAAGCCCAGTTTCGTAAGCAATGCGAGAGTCGTTGGCATAAAGACCAACGAAGTTCTCAACTGTGTTAATGATCTCCTCGTAGGAAGGCTTGCCGTTCTTGCCAGAATGGCGGTTTTTGGAAACAATGGAAGAAAGTATGTCTTCTTTCGTTGCCCCTTCTTCGATGTAATCAGCTAAATCGTAACCATTGCCAGATGGGAGATTGTCCCATTCCCAACTGCGAGGATCGGCATAAACCCAACCAGCACCAGGATTATCATTCGCAACTTCTGACATAAAGGCAACGCCTTGTTCGTCCCTATCAGGGCACAAAACAACTTGACATTCCTTAAAGAGATTGCTGTAGTCACCATTTGTGCGATACTGCTTGCTGCCACCAAGAAAAGTAACGGAAGGGATGCCAAGAGTCCAAAGTGATTGGCATGTCAGCTCTCCTTCAACAATGAAAACGGGAGTGCCGGTTTTCTTGTGTTCCGCAACTGCTTCTTGATACATGAAAGGCAACACGTTTGCCTTTGCTTCTTGAAGCTCTACCTTATGGTTTGTTGCTTCTGGATTGATGGTTGGGAAATCTTGCCAAATTCGTTTCTTTCCATTGTCATCATCTTTGCGATGAACAATCACTACGTCTTCGCCTGCAGGATTGCGATATGTGAAGTCGTATTGCCCAGAGTCGCGAGGCGGCTTTTCCCATCGAGTTAAAGGAGCAAGTGCATCACGAATTTCTGCTCGGTGGGCAGGACTTGGATCATGCCAACAGTTGAATGCTCCGTTCTTCTGGTTGATCGTAAAGTCGTTACCACCACAGGCAGGACAGACGAACTTCCCCGGAGCATCGCTTTTCTCAATGCTCTCAAGGTGGTCCAGAATGGAGAATGCCATGAAAAGGAGGCTGGAATTCCGTCATTGTGCCCACTTTTCCCTGGGAACGCAATGACATGGCCGTTAAGACTAGCTTAATCTATTCAGTCCTTGCGCTTTTGAAAAGATGGGCCTAAACTGCGGGAGTTGTACGTTCTCAAATGGCTCGCTATGAAGGCGGCAAAAGCCGCCGACACTTCACCCTCACAGACTCTGCCTACTCTCATCTATCTGACATAGCCAAGGCAGCTTCCCTTTCCAAATCCGAGACAGTAGAGCGTCTCATTCGCTCGACTGCTTACTGGGAAGCCGAAGCCATGCTCTCCGATGAACCATGGCAGTATGTCACAGACCACCTCGCTCCTGCAGACCATGACCCTCACTCTTTCTGGCCTGAGACAGATAGTCTTCAAGGCTGAAGCCAAATACGGCCCTGATGTGCCCGTCATCATTATTGATGAAGAATCGTGCATCGAAGAAGGCTTCGATAATTGCCTTCAAATGGGCATTAGCGATGTTCGCATCATCCCTAACTGGCCTCTTCCAGGTAATAGCATCATGCACAACGAAGGCGAACAGAAAGTGAGTTTCGCTATTTTTGAACGCTCTTTATCTGAACTCTCTTCCTCTGATGACTGATTCCCCCACTGATCTCATGCTTACAGAACGCACTCTTGGCATGTTCACTCCTCTTGAAATCTCACCAGAAGCTTTCAAAGAAGCTTATGAGCTCCCCATCGGGGAGCATGTTGAAAAAAACTACAAGGGCCTTTCCTATCTCTCATGGCCGTTTGCTTTTCGTTATCTCAAGGAGAAGTTTCCTTCTCTTTATGTTTCATTTGAGGAGCAGCAAAAAGGCTGGCCTGTGTTCGGCCAGGAAGGCTGTTGGCTCTTGCGTCCTTTCCTTACGGACGGCGTGAAGCGCACTCCAGCGCTTGTCTTTCCATTGATGGATAATCGCCACAATGCGTTGAAGCAACTGGATGCTCGTGCTGTTAGCGACAACATTCAACGTGCTTCCGTGAAATGCATTGCCACATTCACTGGCCTTGGCCTCAAGCTTTATGCCGGTGAAGACATCCCAAAGGAAGAGGAAGCAGCGAAGCCTGCTCCTGCGGCCAAGAAGGCTGCACCTTCCTCCAAGGAGGCCACTACTGGCATTTCTGAAAAGCCTGCTGCTTCTAGCGCTGAAACGAGTTTCGATGGAAAGGCGGAATTGCTTGCATTCTGCAAAGCCAATCCCTTACTTTTCCCTGATGAGCGCAGCAGCATGAAGGCAGGTAAGGCGGCCCTCGAAAGCGTTGGCCTTTCTAAAGGCGATGACATTAAAGACAACGCAATGTTTGCCAATGTTGTCTCCACACTCGTCACAACATGGGCCAAAGACAATGGCGTGAAGTTCTCGAAAGAAGAAACTTCCTCCACCATTGAAAAGATCCGTTCGTCTTGTGATAACGGAGCTAAAGGCGCCATTGAAGCCGTGACGGAAGTTGTGTCGTCAAAAAAGTAGACGTGGCCGCTGCAGTGCTCGCAAGGAAATTTGCGGGCACTGTTGTTGAATACGACGGAAGTATTTAATACGGCCATGGCCTGCCTTGATCTTTGCTTAGAGTCACTCATGCCTTCCTTTGAACATTACGAACCAAATCGCATTGCTTTGAATAGCAAGCGCCACTATCAGTGCAATGGATTTCCAAATGTACCGGAGGGCATGCTTCTTCCTTCCGTGACAACAGTTCTATCTTCCATGGCACCAGTGTCGAAAATCATGGCGTTAATGAATTGGCGAAAACGAGTGGGGCCAGATGAAGCCAATCGGCGCACAAGGCTTGCTGCGAATCGTGGTACTTGGCTTCATACTGTCATTGAAGATTGGTTCAATGGAGAAGACATTGAACATCATCTCGATAGTGCTCCTGATTGGCGTCCTTATTACGATGCTGCCCTGCCCTTTCTTGACACCATTGAATCGCCAGTGTTAATTGAAAGTGCTGTTGCATGGTGGCAGGAAGAAGACGCTATTGGCTATTCAGGCACGTTGGATATGTTGGCTCAAATGAGCAAGGGAACAGTCGCATTGGTGGATTGGAAAACAAGCTTCAAAGTGAAACCTGATTATCAACTGGCAGATTACAAGCGTCAACTTGGCGCTTATTCAATGGCAGCGCAACAAATGTTTGACATTCCCATCGAAGAAGCCTGGTGCGCGATTGCTTGCTACGACCCAGAACAAGACGAAAACGAGCCGGACCTTCAACTTGTCCATCTCGACGCTTTTGAATTGTTCAACCAACAAGGCATCATGATCGATACTGTGAAGAGATATTTCACAGAGCATTACCCTGGCGGCAAGGCATTTGCTCTGACCATGGACAAGGGCTGACAACAGCGCTCATGGCTGATAAGATATGGATGCCCAACAGGGCTCCATCACTCCACAGGAGAAACACCATGGCCAACAGGCCCCCAATCACTGCCGCCATCGACCTCACGCCTGATGTGCTCAATGCTCTCAAGCAAGCAGGCCCCAATGATCGCGGTAACTACAGCCTCGACATGGCTGTGTGGCCCAACACCAAGCGTTCCTCTGATCGCGCTCCTCAGTTCACTGGCAGCGTGAAAGTCAAGGGTGCTGATCGTGAAGCGCCGAAAGGCTACGCTTCCGTTTGGCAGAACGAACAAGAAGACGTTTTCTGATTAGGAGAGGGGCCGCAAGGCCCCTTTAAAACTATGGAATTGCTTGATTATCAAACCGAATCACGTCGCACTGCTATCTATCCTGATGCAGGCAATAACATGACGTATCCCGTGCTTGGCCTTTGTGGTGAAGCAGGAGAAGTGGCAGAAAAAGTGAAAAAAGTAATGCGCGATAAAGGCGGTTACTTTGACCACGAAAGCCGCGCCGCAATCAAGAAAGAACTTGGTGACGTGTTGTGGTACGTTGCTCAAATCGCATCAGAACTCAACTTCGACATGAATGAAGTTGCTCAGTCTAATCTTGACAAGCTTTATGATCGCATGAAGCGCGGTAAGATTAAGGGCGATGGAGACAATCGTTAGGATAGTGCTAATTGCATTATCCTTGTGAGCGCTCTAGAAGATCAGTTTCTTAAGCTTTGGAAATCAAAGTATCGTTCTATTCCTTTGGAACGCGAATACAGCGACATCGAAGCTTGGGAAACTGATTACCTAGAACGCAAAAAAGCTAAGCCTCGTTCACGTCGTTATCGTTTAGATTTTGCTCACCCCGAAACTCGCACTGGCATTGAGATTCAAGGCGCTGTTTATTCAGGCGGTCGTCATGTTCGTGGTAGTGGCTACGAGCGTGATTGTCGTAAATACAATATTGCCTACACCAGTGGTTGGACGATTTTCCTCCTCACTTCTGCCATGGCCAAAGACGCCATTTGGCACGCGATGATTGCTTCCCATATTGCTGCTCGATCAACTCAGCAGCTTCAGCAACAATAGCCTCTGCGGCCTGGAGATCATTGTCACGTTGCGCTAAGGCTTGACGCAGTTGAATGTTTTCCAGGATCAATGCTTGGCTAGCAGTTTGAATGCCGCTCCAGCCAATCAGAAGATTCGTGGCAACTTCCTTGAGGCTTTTAATGTTGTCACATTCCTCAATTGCTTTTTTGTGGACTGTCAACGCAAACTCACGTTCAGTTGAATGTTCAAATGGTCCCATAGTAGCAACAACGCTCTTTCCATTGTAATCCCTTAGTTCAACTGGCAGTACAAACCGCATGGTTTTTATGCTGTATTTCTCTCATGGTAGGAACTACTGCAAGGAAGCTATGGAAGGAAAGCCGAAAAGGCTTGTTACGGCCAACCACATACGGTATGATGAGGCAGCGACTCTTTCTCTATGGCGTTTTTTGTTGATCCATTGAACGACGGCCAAAGCAAGCTTTCGTTGATTGATTCAATGGGAAACAGTCTTTCAGTTGTCAATGATGCAAGACAATCATTCGATGCAAACAGCGAAAGCTTTTCAGATCGTGATAGCAAGCTTCTTAACTACTTGGCTAAGCATAAGCACACTTCTCCTTTTCGGGGCGTGGTCTTCAAGTGGTATGTGAAGGCTCCGTTGTTTGTCGCAAGGCAATGGTGGAAGCATGTTGTGGCGTCGTCGTATGTTGACGAGCAACTGGGCTGGAATGAGAAGAGTTTTAGGTATTGCTCCGCTGAGGAAGTTGAATTTTACATGCCTGGCCAGTTCTTTCAGCAATCGGAAAACAATCGCCAAGCCTCTGGAGGAGCTGTAGGAACACGCACGCAGCAACTAGCCTCTAACGTTTATTTCGACACCATTGACACGGCTCGCAATGCCTATAAAGAGCTTTTGGCAATGGGAATCAGTAAAGAGCAAGCGCGTGGCATTTTGCCAACGTGCATGTACGTCAGCTTCATCTGGACTTGCAGTCTCCAGGCGCTGCTTCATTTCATTTCTCTGCGGCGCGGAGAAGGGGCTCAGAGCGAGATCAGGGCCTATGCCGATGCCTTGCTCCAACTAGGCCGTCCCGTCGCTCCTGAAGCCTTCCAGGCTTTTGAAAACAACAACTACGATTTCTGATCATGGATTCCGTCAACCATCCCTCTCACTACCAAGGCTCCAACGGCATCGAAACTATTGAATGCATTGAAGCCGCAATGAGTAAAGAAGCCTTTAAGGGCTACATTCAAGGCAATGTCATCAAATACGTCATGCGATATGAACGCAAAAATGGCGCTGAAGATCTCTATAAAGCACAATGGTATCTTAATCGCTTGATTGACATTGTTGAAACCACTGAAGACAATGGAGAATGTAAAGACGGATTCTGTCCAATGCCTGACGTAAGGCACGGCGCTCCCACGACCATGTTTGCGCCAGTTAATTAAGCCACTTGCGACAAAGGCGGCCAACGCATGGCCGCCCCTGCAATATCACGATCATAAATTGGTGCCGCTCGCTGCAGCGCCTCCATCCATTCTTCCCACGATGAAATTTCAGTGTGGGCACTTATGAAGCTATTAGCATAAACCCAAGACAAGAAAATTTCTTCGCGTTCAGCAGTCCAGAATCGTTGAGGACGCCACCATTCAAAAATAGGCTGACTTGACTTGGCTCCATTGCATTTTTGACAAGCAGGAACGAGGTTCCATCGTGCGTAATGTGGTCCGCTTTTGCTTTTAGGAACAACATGATCAAGGGTTAGCTTTTCGTGCCATTTCCCGCAATAAGCGCATGCTGGTTGCCCTAAAGGACCACGCAATGGATATTCGTTGAAGATTGCTTTTCTGAAACAACGTTTGGCTTCACCGGGACGCAATACAGACAGAGAGTAGAGAAGATCTTCTGGTCCATTGCATTTTCCCATAGCCTTTTTATTCAATTGGCTCCCCTAAAGCCTAGCCTCAAATCCTGCATATTGTGGTACTTCAGGGGCTAATGAAGAAGAAATAGAATGAAGGAAAGAAAGCTATTTCACCATGAAACCTTGGCAAGAAAAGCTTGCTGATTTAGCCGTGACACTAACTGCAGGCATGCTTCTTGCTACTGGAAGCATGTTAGTTTTTGTTGGTAATCAGCAATCTCGCATCACTCTTCAAGTTGAAAACATTACGGAAAAGCTTGATGTTTTAACTGAAAACATGAAAAGCCTGGAAACTCGCGTGCGCTCTTTAGAAATTGGACGCTAGGCTAACAACAAACCAATTCGTATTTATCATGACTGCTGCTGAATGGTTTATTGTTGGCGCCATTGTTGTTGGTGCTGCTGAACACATCATTGCCGTTAGTCCTCTCAAGGAGAACTCTACAGTGCAAGTTGCGCTCACCATCCTTAAGCGCGTCTTCCCTAAGCGTTGATCATGGTTGCCAACACCTGGGAAGGGATTAGCTCCTGTGCCAAGCGCGTAGGGGCTAAATTCCCTGAGCTTGTTGCAGCGCAATGGGCTTTAACTGTGCTAACCTAGCGGCACGCATCACCCGACCCATGAAAAAACTCGCAGACGAAGAGATCAAGCAAATTGTGCTACTGGCACAAGATGGCCTTTCCTTGAATGAAATTGCGCGTCGCATCGGCAGATCAAGGTCAACAGTGACCAGATATCTTTTCCCGGACAAAGCCAAACAGCACTCCGACTATTGCAAATCCCGGGCCAAGCAAAAGGTCTTATACGATAACTCCTATTACGAAAGCAACAGGGAGAAGCGGTTGGAGCAAAAACGGCAATGGCGAGAGAAAAACAAAGCTTACGCTCAAGAGCGCTGCGCTAATTACCTTGCCTTGCGTCGTGGGTGCCCGGTTCCTTTTAGCGAAATTGAACGCTTAATGTGCGTTAATAAATACCAAGAATCAATCGAAACAACATTAGCAACTGGAATAAAACATGAAATAGACCATATTGCCCCAATGAGCAAAGGCGGCCCTCATCTTCCGTGGAATCTAAGAGTTATAACTTCAATTGAAAACAAGCAAAAATACAATTTTTTACCATGAACAAAGATGCTTCACGATTTTGGGATAAATGCCATAAATTGGCATTTAAGAGCGGAGCAAGATATCCAGAATTGGTGGCCGCTCAATGCTGCCTTGAAAGCGGTTTTGGAAAACATGTTTCCGGGACTCACAATTACGCAGGCTTAAAAGGCTCCGGTACAACTACCAGCACTAAAGAATTTTATGATGGGCAATGGGTGGAAATTAAAGCTGGCTTCATGGACTTCCCTAGCCTTGCTGCTTGCATTGACTATCTTGTAAAACTATGGTATAAAGACTGGAACGGGTATGCTGGCATTAATAATGCACCAAATCGTGAAGAGGGCGCTCGCATGCTAGAGAGCGAAGGTTATGCGACGGATCCTGATTATGCAAATAAGCTGATAAAATTAATGAACCAATACGCTCCTCGTTCCATGGCTCCTCCAATTCGTCTTATCAATGCTGCAAAATATTACGAAGAAGAAAGTCACCAAATCGCTGCATGGAACTGGCTGGAAGAAAAGCTGACCAAAGAACAACTTGAGGAATTTGCGCTACTCTATCGCTCTGTTCCTTCTAAACCTAAAACTTTCAATCCGTTGACCGTACCATATTTTTTGCAACGCGATAATGCATCTGGTACTGGTTATCGAGAATGCTTCTCATCTAGTTGCGCTATGGTTGCGGCGTACTATGGGAAAGTGAAGAGTGATGATGAATACAACAAACTTCGCGCCCGTTATGGCGACACCACTGATCCCAATGCTCAAGTCGAAACTTTAAGGGCTCTTGGCCTCAAGGCCAGGTTCACGACAATCATGACCGAGCAAATGCTTCGTGATGAGATTAAGGCCGGACGTCCTGTGCCCTGTGGTTGGTTGCATTATGGCTCCGCTGCATCTCCTTCCGGTGGCGGACATTGGTCTGTAGTGATTGGCTACAGCGACAACAACTACATCTTCAATGATCCCTACGGTGAGGCTGACGTTATAAGCGGCGGCTACGTTAGCGCTTCTGGCGGCAATGGCGTCCTCTACAGTCGTGACAATTGGGTGCCACGATGGAGGGTTAAAGGAAGTGGTGGCTGGTCTATTCTTGTCAGCAAATAAATTTACTTTTCAATAGAAAGAGCTTGGTAAATAAAATTGTGCAAGTCCATATAATGATCTAGCCCATCGCAATAATCCACATTAAACACATCGTAAATGGCATAGCGATAAGTGCCACGTTCCTTGACTTCAGCTTTATGCATGAGTTTCATGATTTGACGAAAAGCTTGGCTACGCTCATCGGGAGACAAACTGTCCCACCAAGCTTGATCTTCAGCCTCTAAACGCTGCTGCATGGGCGTCCAAGCTTCGCGCAGTTCACGAAGCTCTTTACTGTTTAGAGGCTCCTCAAGATCTCCTTTAGATTTTTCCACTTCTTTAGTTCAGTTTCATGATAAGCATACCAAGTTTCAACAGCATACGCAATGGCTTCCGCAGCGTCTTTGTCGCCAGTTTCGGAGCATATGAGCTCTTGCAACGTGTCTGCAATTGCGTCAGCGCAATTCTGATGATGTAAGTTTTTAAACCGAGGATCAATTTCCATAGTAAGAAATAAAGCTGAAAGCAGTCTAGTCCTTAAAATAGCTCCCGCCAGCCCACGAGCCCCGTGGAGCGTGTGTTACCAGAGCTTGCAACGGTCAGGAACAGTTCTTCGCTGTCGCCATTGGCATCAACTCCTAAAGACAATGAAAGAGCAGAAGAAATATCTACTTCCACTGAACCAGTAGCGGAAAACAAACCAGAATCTTCAATTGTGCCGCCAGATACAATCGTGCCAGAAGAAGCTGTTTCCACATTTCCTTTTCCATTGTCCGATGCCGCCCATGTTACGCCGCTAGTAATCGGATTACGACGCAGCCTCCAACGAATCGTGTCGCCAACACTTTCCGTAACCAAATCAATTTTTGTAGGAATCACAACATTATCAGTGCGGCCTGATGCCATACGAATGGCGGCGACAATACGCTCACCACTAATGTTAGGAATAGAAGCAATGGAAGGGGAAATTGTATAAATAGCACCACCAGGCTCGTAACCTGCTTCGCTCATGACAGACGAGCAAATGTGTTTCATTGTGCCGCTAGCAGTGGCTGTAGCTTCAATGCGATACGTTAAAGGTAACACTGCAGTTGTCATGTAAACACTATTATTGACATTGGCATTATGGAATTCATGGCAATAGTAATATTCTCCTTCTTTTACAAACCCAACTCGAACACGCCCCGCTCCTAGCCATTCCAAATCCGCAGTAAAGATATTGGCTTTATCAAAATTTAACCAAGATGCACTATCAATGTTCCATTCGTCTTGATTAACAATTGTTTCGACTGCGCTTCCGCTAGTGTAAGAACGCTGGACAAATTGAAGAGTTGTGCCACTTGCTCGTAAAATGATGCCGTTATTATCGTCAAAGAATCCAACTTCTTGAGTGATGCCAGAAACAGGCGTAGCTCCTTTAAAGCTTTGCAAAACTTGCAAGCCTTTGCCAGGTTGATAAGGCAGTCTTCGTTTTGTGCGGCGCAATACGCTATCACCCGAAGCTGTGACCGTTAAAGCAACAGAGCTTTCATTGGGCAAATGCGTAGAAGATGCTCCTCCCGCAATTGTTTCATTCCATTGATATGTCCCTTTGTCATAACGTAACGTCGAATCGAACAATGTAAAAGGTTGACTGACGCGCTGCCTACCAAAAGCATCCACTTCTCCGCTATCAGCACCGCGTCTGATAATTTGTCCGCGATGGTCAGCAACAATGTTGGTTTCAAATTGTTCGCCACCCCTTACTACTTGTCCCATTGCAATTAAAAATAAATGTTTTTACAGTCTAATAAAAAAGAGGGCCGTAGCCCTCTTGATCATTTACCTTGCCCGCGAGAAAGTTTCCTGCCGTGTGAGGCTTTGCTGTTTTTTCCATTGCCTTGGCGTGTTTTCTTGTTGTTGCGGGTTTCGTGAAGCTTCTGTCCGCTAATACCAATCTTGCTTTTTACTGCCATGATCAGCCCCAGGGAACTCCGGCTTGCTTGCTAGGCGCATGTTTTTCATCAAGCTGACTTTGCAGAGCCTGCTCAATCTCCTCCACTTTTTCGTCGCCAAACTTTTCCTTCACCCAGTCAATGACCATTTCCTCTGTCAGATCGTCAAACGGAATAAGGGTGTCGGGACGTTCAAGTCCAAGACTGCCATATGCGCCTGCAGAATAAGTGCCATCTTCTGCGTTAACAGTGTAGTGAACTGTGAACACAAATCCGTCAGCAGTTTCGCGGTCCATGTTGGCAACGCGCCAAGAAAATGTAGTGGCCATGAGAAAAGTAAAAAATAAGGCTCTTAAAGATTATAGTGGAGCAATGGGGGGAAGTAAGTTCGGTAAACCGATTAGTGACTCACACTACCCAACCCTGGAACCACTGTCAATGAGATCTGCGTCGTTGTCAGGAAGGTCCTTGTTCATGGTTTTTATCAAGAAAAACTAGGTTTTAATCATAGGTGCTAAATAAAAAAACTTTAATCGTTTGCCCATCGTCCTGAAGGCTCACTTGAACATTTGAGCATTCATATCGCACAAACTCTCGACCTTCGCGGGTAATAACTTCAACACGAGTTACGTCTGGATAGTTTTTTAGGAAATCACCATTGTTCATCTGGATGTCTTTAGACATAAAAGTAAAAACAGTTACGAAACGTAAAAATCACCAAGCTTTAACGGGTAGCCATACTCGTCAACCTCTTGCTCTTCGCCAACATCATCTTGATTGCTCAGATTAAGACTGGCTTCGCAGTACGCTTCCCACGCTTCTAGGTCAGCAAGATTTTTCATGGCATCACTATTTTCAATATAAATACGGTGTAGAGCAGCTAAAGCAGCAGTTTCTTTGTCAGTCATAGCAATGGGTTTGAGGTATTGGCAGGCGCTGGGATTTAGCCAATATTAGCCAGACCTAGATGTGAGTAGGACTACGAGGCCTCAAGGGCGGCAACTTTGGCTTCAAGGGTTTCGATGCGATCTTTGCTTTCCTTAAGCGCCGCGACTAGGAGTGGAATCACTTCTGTGTAACGCACGCCTAGTCTTTCTGGATCCTGCTGATCTACAGCTTCAGGAAGTACAGGCAAAAGGTCCTGAGCGATCAAAAAACTTCTTGATAGACCCTGTTCATCGCTTTTGTATTTACCTGTCAACGCTCTGATGCTGCTAATCTTATCAAGACCGTGCTCAATAGGATTTAGATTCTCTTTGTACCGTTCGTCAGATAGAGAAGTCCAACTTGTATTTCCGCTTTGAAGATAAACACCTACAGTACTTGAGTTGATTACATTAAAATTACCGCTTGTATCGGTTGGTCCGACACCCCAAGCTGTTGCGTTTCCTGCACTTTTTACGGTTAGAGCGCAGGTTAAGTTCTTTGTTGCTTGATTGAGAATAATGCTTCCACCGTTATCAATCCTCATCCGCTCCACTGGTGAGTTCAAGGTCGGGCCGCTCGCTCCGTCGGCAGTAGTGGAGAACACTAGGCGACCTGGCATGTCGTCGGCGCCTGGGGTGCCGTCTACTTCGGCTTTTATAGAAGCGCCAACGCTGTCTAAATCATTTCCGTCTGCACCAGCAAAAGTAAATTGCCCTAAAACATCACCACTCTGAACAATGGTATTAGCTCCAGTAGAGTTTGATCTTGTTTTTGCAAATACAAAAGCTGGGCCGTTTGCATCTGCTCTTCCAAGAACTCCTGTAAAAAGTGAAAAAGCATTAGCGCCTGCTCCTTCAATGAAATACAGAGGAGATCTTGTTGATTGGGAGGCGTTTCCTGCGTTACGCACACTAGACGTGCCAACTAAGAGCCTGCCGGAGCTGTCAATGCGGGCGGCTTCGCTGGTATTAATTTTGGCGATGAACGGAGATGTAGCTGCAGCAGCATCA
>JGI11772J19994_1000166_pt1 | contig 14137 bp, 7 predicted proteins | sample Etolagsurwater0m_FD_19994 | JGI IMG/M metagenome (IMG submission 19994) | reverse complement strand
TATCAATGTTGCTACCATGTCTAAGATAGTCAGAGGTGAGAGAATGCCTCGCATAGATGTGGTGGAGCGCATTGAGATTGCCACCTTTGGAGATGTAGGGCCACGTCACTTCTATAAAAATCCAGACGTTTGGAGTGAGGTGTCAAAGTTAGAAGATGCTAAGTGGGCAAAGGAAAATATTGATAGGAAAAAAAGTGCAGAGTTAGAGGATGCAAGCTTTGAAGAAGATTTAAATGATGATTTAATTCCGTTTCAAGAGTTGTCTTCTTGGGGTAAACTGAAACGGTTGTTTGGGGGTTAGCAATGGCTAAGAAAACTGTATGGGAAACACTCAGAAGTATTGACGTATCTGAGTATACTAAAAAGAAAAACGGCATGACCTATCTATCATGGGCACATGCTTGGGGTGCATTGAAAGATGTTTATCCAGATGCAACATTTGAAAAGCATGTAGAGGAAGGTAATATCCCCTACATGATTGACGTTCATGGGTTTGCTTATGTGCGTGTGACTGTAACTGCCAGTGGAGAAAGTGCTACTGAACTTTTCCCCGTGCTTGATTACAAAAACTCGCCAATCAAAAACCCCAATGCCTTTCAGATCAACACTGCCCATCAACGCGCTATGACGAAGGCCATGGGCTATCTGGGTCTAGGTCATTACATCTATGCGGGTGAAGACTTGCCACCAGATGATGGCGCAGAGCCTCAGAAACCTGCCGTAGAGAGGGAAAAGGCTAAACCAGCAGATAAGCAAACCAAAAAAGAAACACCCACCTCACCGCCGCCCTCAGCAACTGAGGCGTCATCAGGTGACGTGAAGAAGAATGCGTCTGAGGAAAACTGGGATAAGACCAAGGATCTAATCGCTGAAGTTGTTAAGGCTTCATCGGATATAGAATGGTTGAATGGTGTGTATCGAAAGAACCTTGGTCCAATCAATCAACTCAAGGACAACAGTCCAAAGTTGTATGAAGAGTTAATGAATGACTTTTCAAAACGTAAATCTGAACTCAATTCAAAAGGAGATCAATCATGAGTCAGTATCCACCACGCGGAGCGTTGTTTCAAAATCAAAACAAGCAGAAGGAAACTCAGCCAGATTACACTGGCAACCTTGAGATCCCCAACGATGTTGCTCAGGATATCGTCGCTCAAATGAATGAAGGCATAGAGGCTCCAAAGATTGACCTCGCTGGCTGGAAGAAGGTTGGCAAGAGTGGTTTGGCTTTTGTGTCTTTACGTGGGAACTTAGAGCGCAATCGCAGGGATGGAGCTTCATCTTTCCAAGCGCCAAGCAATAATGTTTCCAATGATGAAATCCCGTTCTAGTGCTATGGCTAAGAATGATTTTCTCAAAAACTTTAAGGTCGGTGAAGATCTTTTAGACGCTCATGAAGCGGCAGCACTCCTGTCAATTCATGTAAAGACTTTCTACAAATGGACAAATGAAAAGAAAGATTTTCCTAGAGCCATTGAGTTTAGTCCACGCATGAAACGCTGGAGAAAATCTGAGATCACAACTTGGGTTGAGAGCTTAGGTGTATGAGTACAGGCGGTGAAATAGTACCGTATGAAACTCAGGCTGACTTCAGCAATGAGGAGCGTGTGGCTAAAATACTTGCTGAAAAATGGCGTTGTGAAATGCAGAGAAACAAACCTCTCTCTGCGTTTGACTACATCGCTCACAGAGGCGGTAAACCAACCGCCTTTGTGGAACTTAGAAGGCGATCAATTAGCTTTCATAAGTACCCCACAGTCATAGTATCTATAACCAAATTCACATCAGCTAAAACACATACTGAGGTCACGGGATTGCCCTGTCTGTTTGTGTGTGAGTGGACTGATGAGATTGGTTACATAAACTTAGACTGTAAAAAAGATTTTGTTCTGTCCGGTGAGGGGTGGAACAGAAGAAATCCTTCACATGAAGTGGAGGTGATTGGTCACATCAAGACCAGTGATTTCATTCTATTGTAGAGTAGGAAATAAAATGGACTATAGAAAAGCACCACGAAAGCCCAATATAAATTATACGTTCACACTTATAACCCCGCCAAAGGCTAGGGAACTGTTGCAGCTTAATACAAAAAACAGGGCGATTAGCATGGAAAATGTAAGGCAGTATGCTGTTGACATGCTCAATGATGACTTTGATTACAATGGTCATACTGTTTGCATTTCAGATACAAATGTACTTCTTGATGGTCAGCAAAGATTAACTGCCTGTATAAACAGTAACACTCCATTCTGGACCATGCTGATAACCAATATGGATGAGGCCACCATGGTTACCATTGATAGCGGCAGAAAGAGAACGTATTCTGACAGGCTGAAGATCAGGGGTTACACTGAGAGTGCATCGTTGGCTGGTGTATTATCTCATGTTGGCCTAATCGCTAGGAAAGATCCAAAGCATTACGGGTTCACTCCTTCTGAGCTAGACAAGGTTCTTGAATTACATCCTGACACTGAGGCCAGTGCGGTATTTGCAAAGGGGTCGTACTTGAGATGCGACACTGTGATAGGTGCGATACATTACATCGCTCATCAAACTGGATATGGTTCACAAGGCGATGAGTTTGTAAGGACTTGGAGAGATGGTCAAATGAATTATGAGGACGATCCAATCGTATTCATAAGGGAAAGATTAAACTCTGATGCCACCAAGATAAACAAAATGACAACCAAAACAAAGCAGCGGTTGATAATGTTGGCTTGGAATAAATTCAAAGACATGACCCCATTAAGGGCAGTTAAGCTTAAAGGATCCCACTATCAAATGGACGGTTGGACGCCTGAAGTTTGCGGGATATCTTCGCCAGAAAAAGAACAAGATTAGTTCTATTGCACTTATTAGTGAAGTGATCTATGGTTCCTTAACGCGAGGGGTTTGGTCACTTTACGTTGCTAGATATGAAACCCTCTCAGAGAGATCTGAGGGGGTTTTTATATTCCTTGAGCAATCAGTATTCCCTGACGGGTTATCAGCTTTCTTTGCTCAACCAGTTGCTTGACGATGCGATCCTTTTCATCTTGCGGCAAACGTGAATCATTCACTGCCGTAATCTGCTGAGAGATCTTCCGTCTTGCTGATTCGATCTTCCTGATTTGTGGGGCAATCCTAAGCTCTGCCTCGAACCTAGATATGGCACTGTTGATGCGGTCCACGTCACCGCGCTCAGCCGCCTTCTTGTACTCAGCCGTTGCCCTGTTTACCTGATCACGAACCTCAATGTATTGAGACACGTCATCCCTGCTGGATACGCTGCGTAAAACCCTACGCATGAACGGGATCTCAGTGGCAATATCTTCTGCGGATTCTGCGGCAGCTATTCTTGCTGGTGCTTCAGCGGTACGCTGCACAAACCTACCAGCGCCACCAGTGATGTAGTCGAACCAGAACTCCAAAGAGTTTGGTGACCAATCAATCCACCCACTCAGCGTCTCAGTCCCACCTGTCAACTCATTAAGGGCCTGTGTTATGCCAACCGCCGTTGGAGAGGTGTTGTTCCAGTACAGGCTGCTTTGTGATGCCACCTGATTTGGGAATGCCTTCTTAACAATATCTCTGCCAGAGAAGTCTGTGTTGGTTCCGTACAATGAGATGAAGGGATCAAACACAGTGGGTGCTGCGAAGTTCAAGAAGCTTTCAGTGCCACCCAGCGGGTTGAATATCTCAAGGGTTGTGCGCCCAATGGATGCTCCGATCTCTGATGGATCTGATCTACCTTGAGCCATCTTGGCAAAGTTGCGCCCGACATTGTGGAATGCGTTCATGCCGTATGGCATTGGTATAGAAACATATCCACGTCCAAAGGGGTCCATCACGTCTGGCAGCATGAACACCATGTTGTGTTCCAGAATGTAGTCTGGGATCTTGTCGTACTGCTTTACCCCATCCTCATCTTCGTCTGACATCATTGAGTTGATTATGTCCTGCGTAAAGCCAACAGCTATAACGCCACCCATGATGTTGCGAACCTTCTTTGAGCGAGCCAGTGATCTCAACAGGAAGAAGCTGCCCTGCAAGGACGCATTGTAGAACAGGTACAATGAGTTCAAGAATGCCTTGTTGTCACCACCCTTGCCAAAGTCTACGGTCACACTCCTTGCGGCCTGTGCTGCCCTCTCCTTAGTGACGCCACGACTAACCAAAGCGTCATAAGTGCTAACACGAATGGCGTTTTCCACCACAAGGTTTGAATTATCCATGAACTCTAAGAGCTTCCTACCCTTGGCCTTCATCAACCCAAGCTTACCGCTTGCATCAGAGATGTCTGACAATGTGGATTGAAGATCAGATATCTGATCCTGTAATGTGGTCATTGGGTTGGCAGCACTCGCACCACCGTATGCTCTGAACTCCTTGTATTTCTTTGCCCAGTCAGAGGAATCATCCTTGTTTAGGATGGATCTCTTCAAGCCTTTTGCTGCCTTCAATACATTTCTAATCGTGTCTTTTCTCAGGCCATCCATTTCAAACTCACTGACCTGTATGCCAGCGGCTTGAACGTCACGAATAAAGTTGGAGATAAAGAACTCTGGGTTCCAAGATGTGTTAATGTTTGACAGGTATCTGTTTACCTTAGCCAAACCTCTGGTGATTGTGGCAGCATTGCCAGCATCCCAAATGTTTTCTCCATTGAATGCACCCGCAAGATTGTTGTCATAGAACTGAAGGACTTTTTCTTTTCCATCTTCTTTTACGATGGCGATTGATGGGTCATCACGATAGGTTCTTGTCGGCTTGATAACAACCGCACCGTTCTGCATTACACGGGCTGATGGTGGTTGATCTAGGATCTCAGCATATCCAGACATGCCTTGAGGGTTTGATCTAATCAGATCGAGCATAGACTTACCAACCTTGTTACGCTCACCGCGAACAATAGAGTTTGTGTTTTGTAGGATGGTGCTTGCTAGGATATCTCTGCCGTATGATCTACGACCCAAGGCCCTTTGATCTTCTCTGCCCATAGCGCCATATCTGGATGGCTTGCCGCTGCCGTAGACGCCTTCTTGGTCAACTTCAAAGTGACCTTTGAGGGGCACATAGAAATCAAAGTTACTATCTTCCATGTCGCCTATGTTCATGTCACTTGACTGAAGACCAGCCGCAACGCGAACAGCGTTAGTGTCATCAACGATGGCACGAACAGCATCCTCAGCCTGACGCAAAGCTATTTTGTTTTGCGGATCAAGGCTATCAAACCAGTTGAGTATTGCATCAGCCTCTGCATCAGTCATGCCTGAGCCAGCATCATTGGTGGGGTCCACCGTTCTGATGTATGCGTTTCTCTCCTTNGCNTGTTTTGCNTAGAGATAAGTATCTACGGCGGATAAAGCTTTTGACTTTGTTCCCTCAAACGTGAACTCAGCAAGGCCTTTACCACCACCAGAGTTNGCATTTGACAGTGCCTTTAACTGTTCAACCTGCTGCTCTGTGATGTTCATGTTTTTGACAGCATCAGTGGCAGCTTTGTAAATTGTTTCCTTGCGCTCAGTAATCTTACTGCCAGCAATACCTTCACTCAGTTGCTGCTTCAGATACGGGTCCATGCTGTCAGCGATCTTGTACTGAGGATTTATTTCCTTCAGTTCTTTGATCATTCTGCCAACAGGAATGAAGCTGTCCTGTGCNTTCTGAATAAATAGATCCGCTCTCTTCTGTGCCTTTGTCTTGTCGGTGAAGGGCACCAAGCGCAGAGCNNTACCAACCCAGTCAGCGATATCAGTGTAGCGTGTCACACGATCCGCTTGCATCGCGTCGAGACCCGTGCCGCTTACAGTGTTCAGTGCGCTCAGTTTGATCTGGCTGTTGCGGATCTTCTTGCGATCCTTCTTGTCCATAACTGGGAAGAATGTCTTAACGTAATACGGACCCTTTCCGCTGTTACGCTTGCCACGCTCAAGGACAAGGCGCAGGGGTGGGCTTTTAGCCATACGGTTATCGAACCACTCCAAAACCAAGTTGCCTCCTGACGGGTACGCTACAACGCTCTCACCGTCCTGATAGCCTTGGCTCTTCCATCTGTGCAGTGTGTCGTAGATGGCTTTCTCTACTCGCTTGTATCCTGAGTTCTCTATAAGCTCCTTGTCGTGCAGCCTTTGCTGTATGTGATAGAGGCCACCACCATTATCAAACTGGTCATTGCTTCCTTCAGTAAGAAGGACAGGGATAACCTCACCATCAGTCTCCTGTATGCCGCCATATATAATGTCAGTCAGAGTTCCAGTTCGTTTGACTGGAGTTCTGATTGCTTTGTATGGATCAATAGGTATTTGAGAAAGCTTTTGTGGTGGAAGTTCATTTGAACTTTCTACACCTTCCATCGTTGACAGATCTACGTCTGCCTCTGTGATGAATGGCGCTGCCTCTAGTGCTAGTTNTCTAGGGGCGAAGAAGTCTCCCTCTGCAATCGTTGGCTTAACCGCATCAACGCTTCCGCTACCTGATCCATCTCCTTCTCGTTGAGAGATGACACCAGCGAGTCGTCCTCGCTCTGTTGCGGGGAGTGAGTTTTTGATTTTGTCATCGCCTATACCTTTGTTTTTCAGGATGTTCAGGGCACCGTCAGCGTAATCGTTGTCATCACCACGGCCCTTACGGACACCACCAGCTTCAAACAAACGCTTCTCAGCATACCACATAAGGGCTTGGAAGTCAGCATTAGTTATATCAACACCAGCTTCATCCTTGAGGATCTGCCTTGCACGGTTGGCAACCTCACGCATTGCAGTCCTGTCCTGTGCGCTGCGAGGATCTTCTTGTAGTGTTGGGATCAGCTTCTTCTGATATGTTTCAGCGGCCCTCAGAAAGTCTGTCTTTGACGGACGTGATGCAGCAGCAAGTTCCTTTACTGTTGCGGCGTCTCGACCAACAGGAGTTTTACTCTTGTTAAGACTGAACTCATACTGTCCAGATGTAAGTAAATCCTCAACAGTATCTTTGTATGCCTTGGTGTAATAATCTTTATTCCAGATCTTACCAATCACAGGAGCTATCAGAGGTATGTCTGTCTTATCCATTGTGGATATGTTCAGTTTTCTTTGAGCTTCAAACAGAATGTTTCTATCCATGTCTGTCAGGGGCTGGTCTACTTCAGTAATAAAGTTCCAAACCTTATCAAGGTTCTGCTCTATCAGCTCGTCTGCATATTTTACTGTGGGGTTACCAGTGATGCGGTTGGCAAAGCGCATCCACCACCTGTCCATGGTTAGAGGATCGTAATTACCTCTAAGGTTTTGGTAGAAGCCGTTGCCAATCTTTGGACCTAGTATATACGCCACAGACACCATTGTATCTGCCTCTTCAGCCCCACTTGCTTGGAACTCTTTGGGCAAATCTTTAACTCTATTAGCCCCAAGGACATTGAGCATTGTTGTGTTAAGGTCTTTCTTTGGCATCTGCATGGTTAGCAAAGCCTCAATGTCATTTGATGACATGCCCTTACGGCTCAGTGTATTCCAGAACTCAAAGGCAGATAGCATAGACCCACCTTGAGCGCCTGATCCTTTAACGGGGAAGGTGCCATCATCACTAGCCTTCCAAGCGTCATACTGCTCAGATGCAAACCTGTAGTTGTCTATAACTGACAAACCGTTTGACGTGATGGCAGTTGCAAAATCAAAGGCATGTTCTGCTGCTGGATCATACTCAGAGTTTGGAGAACCGTCAGGCCTCTCCGGTGAGACCTCTGGATATACAGGAAATAAAATACGCTTAGCCAGCTTGAGTGTGGAGTCATACCAACCAAGAGCATCACTGCCAGATATCAATGCTGCCTCAGCTTCAGCCGCCATGATCCTTGCTGCGTCTTGCTTGTCACGCTCTGAATTTATTATGTCCAAAGGCGGTACGTTACGCAGGCCAAGAAGTTTCTCAGCAAAGCTAACTAATGTCTCTGAGCCTTCTTTCTTTTTAAATTGAGGCTGTCCTGTTTTTGGATTAAGGTAATCAAGTATACTCGCATCACGTTGGGCTGGTGTCAGTGGCACCATTGATCTCTTAATGCCAAGAGCCTCAGTGTCTATGTCACCAAAGGTTGACTCTATCTGATCTGATATGATAGATGTCTCAGTAGAAGGAGTTATGTCAATGGCAGAAGAAGCTTTTGCTCTAGTGGAAGACGGAACTTCCCGTGCAGTAATATTTAAATCAGACGGTACATCATCAGTGCGAACACTGGATGGATCTATCAAGCCAGTGGGCACTTTGGTTGGAGAAGAGATACCAACCGCAGATGATCTACGGGCATTCCGCGCAGCTTCCAGCATGGAACTCTCTGCGCTTCTCCAAGAAGACTCAGCCTCCTGACGGGAGATACCTGTCCGATCTAGGGCAGCTTGGAAAGCAGCATCATAATTACGATAGCTCTTTGCGATAGATGCAAAGTATTCTGCCTGTTGATCCTGTAGTTCCTGTTGAGTTTTATTTCTCCACTCTTCAAAGATCAGGTGGCCCCGTGCTTTCTTCTCTACCTCAAGCTCTCTTAGTGGCAGATACCACTCAACCAACTGACCGTTAGGCATACGGATATCAAACGCAATGATGCGCCATCCCCATTCCTTTGGCTCAAACAATTTGTTTGTGTCGATCTTAACTAGGCTTATGCCTTCCTTGAGAAGCTCATCGAAGATAGCTGGAACGTCTCTGAAGTCATCAATAACAGTCTTGAACCTGTAAGAATCACGGATGTGTGATGCGTCATGCCAAGGCTTGTTCGCTAAGATGGATGGTCTGCTCGCCTTCTGAGTTACCTTTGACAGGTCTTTGATGTTATCACCTGACTTGGTGCCAAACTTCTCATCAATCCTTTTGATAAGACGTTTAACAAGAGGCACATTCTCTTTCGTTAGCTTTTCTATCTCTGCCCGTATCTGATCATTGGGGGCATTGGTGTTGATAGGCATCCTGATATTCTCAGGCGCAACACTATCCTCCTCAACAACTGCATCAATAGGTATAGCTGACTGTTTCGCAGTAGTTACTTCTGTGCGTGATGTCGGGGTCTGTGTGACTGTGGTTACAGGAGCGCGATCAGCAACACTGCCAGCACCAATCCCACTGAATATAGCACCAACATTATTAAAGCCATTGTCAACATGTGCCCCTACTATGGACCTAAAGAAATCACCTATCCGCTTGAACAAAGGTCTGGATGTTCCAACATTTTTTAATCTGCCAGCAGTGTAGTCACGATACATTTCTGCAATCGCTTCCTCTTCAACAGCAGATAGCCTACCTTTGTCTCCCTTCCGACCGACAAGCTCACCGTTAAGCCTACCAGCGCGGTCCAAGTAAGAGTAAGATCTCTTCTTTCCTTCTCGATTTATAAACTTTGTTTTCTTGGCAGCTTTCTTTAGAAGGTTTATTTCCTTGGGCGTGAAGACATTCATATCCACAAGTGCATGAACTGCCTCATGGTTCATCACCTCAGCAACGCTGTTAGTGTAATCAGCGTCAGACAGTGAAGGATCGTATACACCAAGAGCCAAGGTAATTGCTTTCTCCTCGCTCATTGGATCGAACTGACCCTCGACCAAACTATCTTGACTGCCAATAACCTTCTGGCCCTTGAGGCCAACACGCTTGAGACCCATCTTATCAAGACGTTCTCTAAGGTTATTAATCACAGCCTCTTCACGCTGTGTATACTCAGGCTTCTTCTCGACTTGCTCTTTGCTAAGGCCATCGAAGATGGCTCTGGTTTCGCCTCTCTTCTCAGCCGCCTGAAGCTGTGGGCCTATCTCTGCCCTCAACTGCTCAGGGGTAACTCTACCGGGTATAGCTGAGATTCTCGTAGCAGCTTGAACTTTATATTCATCTGGCAAGGCAACCAACTTCTGTTGGTTCGATTCGAGCCTATCATTTAATTTGTTCAATTGAACTTTTTTACTATCAAGTTTTGCCTTTACCTCTTCAGGCTTTACAGCGTTCCCCTTTGTATCTTTCCCCATCTGGGTTGCATACCTGAAATCCAATTCAAGCACTGGTATTTCTTTGGCGAGTTCGCTTGCTTTTTTTGCGGCAGTATTGCTGTCACGTCTGATTGCGTTAAGCTTGTTCTCTGCCATCTTTGATGGGGGGGTTACTGTATACTTATCAACCTTCTTTCCTCTTGGAGTTATAGATATAACCCCTTGTGACGCGAGAGAATCTCTCGCTTGCTTGATCAATTTATCTGTCTGCTTCTGAGTTTCACCTGAGAGACCAGCTTTTTGTAGGGCAATCCTAGCCTTTGGAAATCTTAGCTCACCCTCAACGCGCATAGATGAAAGCAATATATCAGCCGCACGATTAACAACTTGATCTTCTGGAGTGGCTGTCGGTGCTGGTAATGCTAACTGAACCTGTGGCTCAGGGGCTGATAGTATTTCATCAACCTCTTTAACCTCTTGCTCTGTTTGTTCCAGTCCATATGCAAGCCTTGTTCTTGCCACCTCTCCCAGCTTGGTTAGGTCTTCATCCAGTTCCTTGGATACTTTATCGGTATCAACGGTGGGAGATACCAAGCCAGCAGCAGAACCTATTGCTCCACCGACTACTGCTCCAGAAACAAATGCTTCTTCGTATTCTTTTAAGGCATCTTCATTAAACAATTCTTGTCCAGCTTGTGCCCTGTTTACCATGCTTTGAGAAACTTCTTGAAGACCCTCAAGCCCACCAGCTTGCCCACCTTCCATCAAAACTTTTCTGGCACGGCCCGCATCAACTGGCTTAATAAACTTACCAATCACAAAGTAATCAATTAAGAACTCAGAGGCTGCATTGATGGCAGTTGCCCCACCCGCTCTTAGAATGCTGGTATCCATACCAGCTTCCTCTTGTTTATTAATTGCTTCAGCAAACATCTGAGGCAACGCTTTGACTGTTGTGTATCCAACACCCGCCGCCCTAGTAATACCTGCTCCTAATGGGCCAAATGGAAGACCAACTGCCGTGGCTCCAGCTTGTATGGCCGTATCCTTAGCCTCGCTACCCAACGCCTCACCAGCAAAGCTTGCTGCTGATGACAGATCATTTACATCGTCATATCTTACAGATGGATCTTCAGCTTCAAGTCTTCTTAACTCTGCCAGTGCATTTCTTTGCTGCTCTTGTGCTGCCTCAGAATCCAAGCCAAACATTTTGCCAACAAATGTATCTGCAAGAACCTCTTTTGTTTTACCTTGAGCAAGTTGATTTTCATAAGGCTCTCTTTCAAGACCCCGCATGAAGGCAGTTTTATCTTCCTCTTCTGGCTCAGGTGGTTGAACTGCAACAGGTGCTTGTTGACGCTTCGATAGAAGGAAGTCGTTTATCTGTTGCTGTTCATTCTCAGTGGGTTCTGTTCCAGAGATATTTACTGAGTAGTCAATTCCTGTCTGAGGATCTTTGACAAATATTACAGACATAGTATTTCCTCATTGATCAAGACTACGGATTAACTGTTTGTACGTTAGCTAGTTGCGGGTTGGCTATACCTAAAAACTTATTCCTCTGACTCTTCTTATTTGCCAACTGACGCTCAAGAAGAGCCTTTGCTTCATCTGTCATATCATCTGTCATTAATCCTGTAACAGGATTTGCTTGTTTTCCTGATGCTAACTGTGCTTCTATTTTCTCTATTTGATCTTCCAGTTCAGAAGCTCTGTCAAAGTAACCAGCCTTCTCTGTTCCTGTCATCGCCTTTGGTCTGTTGGCTTTAGCTAAAGCTGCCTCTCTGGAAAGACGTGAGCTTCTTGCCTTCTCTTCCAGACCCATCAAGCCAAGGATATCTGCATCGTATTGGCTTTTAGCTTTCTTCAATGCACCCACGCCAGCAAGACCAGCTTCACCTATAGCACCGCCAAGTGTTGGGTTCTTAGACGCCATCAATGCCAGACCAGCTTGTGCCAAGGCCATGTACTTGTCTGTCTCTCTGTCCTTCTCTCTGTCTGAAAGCATCTGCGCTATGCGAGCTTCCAGTCCTGTAGCTGCACCACCAGTGGGAACAATGCCACCACCGCCACCGCCGCCATCTATTGTAGGAGCAGTGACAACATTTCTCGCAGAAACATCCTGCGCTAATGCTGATGCAATACCTTGCTCCAATGCAGGATCACCACCGCCTAAAGTCGGTGTGCCTGTTGACGCTGCCATATCGACTACAGAATCATCAAGCTGTAATGCCTCTGGGTCTGGAGAAAAACCTGTTGGAGTTAATTTGGGAGGTTGATCTGGACTATCTGACGAAACTACATCTCTATTTAAAATATTGCCAAGGCTAAGGTTACCGTCCTTAAATGCTTGATCAACAAAATCTGGAGTCTTAAGTCCACTAATATTAAGAGAAGCTGGAACAAAAGGACTGTCTGGATCTACAAGATTAGTATTTGGATCCACTGTTCTATAGCCAATTGGCATCGTGCCTACAGGAGACTGTGCGAAGTCTGCGCCTTGCCTCTGAGCAACGTCTATTGCTTGCATGGCTTCGCCGCCACTAACGCCAACCAACTTACCGCCAGCAACTTTAAACATATTGCCAGCATCGTTTACCAAATACTCTGTGCCGCCACTGACTACTGGGCTAAGGCCTAGCTCTGATATGCCTCTTTGACGGGCAGCTTCATCTGCCGCTTGGGCTTGTTCTAAGTCTGGGAAGAAACCACTTGCTGTTGTTTCTGGTCCAGTAACATCAGGCATTCTGTAGGTGTCATCAGTAACAGGCTGAGATAAAACATCTACAGGCAGAGATCCACCCGGCCTACCGCCCCTCATCTCTTGACTTTTAAAGAACGCATCAAGATCTTTTTTGCTTGTGCCTCCCCCAGTTAAATCCAGATCAACTCCTAATGCACTCAAGCTCTGCTGAGGTGTGGACTCCAGACCCTGCTCATAAGTTGATTCTCTGAACATAGGACTGGCAGTTTCACTATATATTGGTTCTAAAGATCTAGGCCTTGTAGGCAGTTGCTCAGATGCAGGTATTACCTCTGGACCTGCATCTCTATTCTCTGATGTAATTCTTTGAGGTACACCAAAAGGATCTACTCCCGCATCAGCAGCCGATAGAAAGGTAACCCCTTGTCCATCTAGATCGGGGCTAAAGGTAGGTTGCGCGGGAGATTCAACAATAGCAGGTCTCTCACCACCCATGCCTAAATCAGATGGTGTTGCTGGGCGAATGTCAGTAACTTCAGTTGATAGTGGGCTAAATGGTCTATCTGAACTTATTGTGGAATCAAGAGAGGGGCGTTTTGGAGCAGCTTCTCTTAGTACCTCTGATCCTAAAGGTGTAGCAGATTCATCTTCAACCTTTGGCGGTGTTTCCAGAGAAGCCTTAACTGCTTCAGCAACCTCATCACTGACGGGCCTACCAAGGGCATCTTGTACATCACCATTAGCCAATAAGAAGTAACCCACTCCATTGTATACTACTGGAGTACGACCACCCCTAGCCATACGCACGATACCACCCTCAGCCATACGCTGTGGTGCCCGTGTCGCTGCCGCTGGCATTATCTCATTCATACCAGTGTTTTGTGCAATAGAACTTTTTGGAGCCATAGCTCTGGCAGCATCAGCAATACCACCTTGTGGCATACCCGCAGCCATCACTACCTCTTCAGCTACAGTGGGCATATCTTGTGCCTCTCTGCGCTTGAACTCATCACGCATACGCTGACGCCGCTTTAGCTCCGCTGTGATAAACACAGGCGGTGCCATCCCTGTGGGCATTTGCATTTCTTTTACTAGAGCCTGATCAGGTAGGTCTTTAAGGGCTTCAGTCTGCTCTAAGATGTTCATCCTGTTAATCCTCTATACAGGCCCAATCCAGATATACCTGCCCCCAAGGCTTGCTGTATTGGATTATATGCTTGATAGGTAGCCGTGCTGATATCAGGTTGTATAGGCATACCGCTAAGTAAACCAGCAAACCTTTCATACTGACGCATTGGGTAGTCTTGCTGACGCAAGAAGTCCTGATATGCAAGGTCAAGTCTTGCCTGATCCTCACCCCTAATGTCACGACCAATGGTCTCAAGCAACTGGGCACCCTGTATGTCTGCTGCCCTTGCTCTCTCACCGTAGTCCACAAGCCCTCTACCAGCCCCTAGAGCGGCCTGATACGCAGCTAGGCCCTGACCCGCACCAAACTGTCTTGACGCCT
>JGI11772J19994_1000165_pt1 | contig 14214 bp, 18 predicted proteins | sample Etolagsurwater0m_FD_19994 | JGI IMG/M metagenome (IMG submission 19994) | reverse complement strand
GTGTCTGCTCCCGCAGTGAAATTAATTCTGTTGCTCCAATTTCCCCCCAAATCGCCCCCATTTCTCGGTGTTATTGGTAAATATACACTCCACCCATCCCTCGCCCGCCTAAAATGTTATTCGCGGGCAACATTTTATAAATTCTTGCGGACATACCATTTCGCCCCACGCTTTAGCGTGAATGCCATTGACCGAAAATAAATAAAGATATATTAATTATATATAATAAAGATATATAATGTCTTATAAATTACCTGTTGATATTTCCCGAATTATTAACTGTCTATTATTTGAAAAAGAAAAATTTGACGAAGTAATCAAAGAGATTAATACAAATGAAGATATCATTAACCTTAAAGAATGTATTGATGACGATGATGTTGAAGATGAATATATTATATTGTTTGATTATTTGAAAGAATATAAAAAACCAGAAAATATTTATCGTTATATTTTATTTGAATCTTGTTATTTAGAAGATGTAATGATGAGTAATATATACAGTGATATAAGTAGTGATGAAGACAGTGATTAAAACTTAATATAAATATATATCTCTAATTAATATAAATGAACTTCATTCAAAGAATATTATTAAAATATATCTTGATTTATCTATTCGTTATTTTTATTTAGTTTTTATATAAAGTTATTTTTCTTTAGTTTTTTATCTAAAGTGATATAAATGATAAATAATAATTTAAATCAGTATATAATGTCCGATACAATTGATAAATCCGATAATTATTATAATATATTTACTAAATGCGATATTTGCGATAATATCAAATCTATTCATAATATTGATAAACACTATAAAACTAAAAAACATATTGCAAATATGAAATTAGCAACTGATGAAGAAAAAGAACAATATAAAATTAAACAGAGAAAAATGTATGATTCTATTAAAAAATACAAGGACAAAAACAGGGAAGAAATAAACAAAAAACAACGTGAATATTTTAAAAAAGCCCCTAAAATTATATGTAAAACTTGCGACTGTAAAATCGGAATATACGGAATGGTAGCACATCAATGCAGTAAGAAACACATTAAGAATTTGGAAATTAAGAAAAAAGAAGAATATACGTCTGATAAAAAAGCAATTGAAAATCACGATGATAAGAAAATAAAACTCAATGATGAAACTTGTAAATATATAGAATTTGGTAATACAATGGATGAAGATAAGGGTATAAATTTTAAAATATATTGTCGTTGTTGTGAATCTTATTTTATAAAAAGAAATATTAAATTACATCTCATAACCACCAAACACAAGAAGAAAAGAGATCTTCTTGATGTTGAGAATGCTATTTTTTTAAAAATTTGAAGGAATTTGCGGAATATTGTAAAAAATAAAGTTATAGAATAATATATTTATTATAAATATATGAATAAAATTATTGAAATTATAAATGAAGTTAGATATGATCTTTTATATATGATGAATGAAATTTATGAAATGAATGGCGAATATCCTAAATATATTATCGTAAATCATGATTACAAAGTTAAGTTAAATGGTATAGATCATTTAACCCCTAATATTATTAAGTTATTTATGGATTAGTTGAATTATCTTTTAAAAAATAAAGTCTCAATAAGTTGACTTATAATAAATTTACAAGTCCATTTTGACTAGGCGACACCAAGTTGATGTTTTTTATAATAAATATAACAACTTGGTGTCGCCCCTCCATCCCTGACTCCTAAATAATGAATAATAAACTATTTGAAAGGTCAATAATCCCATTCCACACATAAACATTTAATCTTAAAATTATAAAAAGTGGCATTTTTTACGAAATTGTCAATAATCATATAGATAAAACACAATTTCGTATTTTTCGCCACTTTTTATTTTTCACTTATATCACTGATTGAAAATTCCAACAGTGAATTATAAAAAGTGGCATTTTTTACGGAATTGTCAATAATCATATAGATAAAACACAAAGCCGAAAAAAATGCCACTTTTATTTTTCACATATTCACTGATTGAAATTTCTTTCTCCTATATTTTCTTATATATTTTCGTGTATGGTATCCTAACATATTATATTTATATATAGTATATGTCTTATTTTTCTAAAAAAGAATGGAAGTTTAAAAAATTCCAAAGGTCAAAAACTAAGAATAAAAAGTATGATGCAATTATTGAAAATAAGGAAACAGGAAGAGAGAAACGTATACCATTTGGGGCTTATAAGAAAGATGGTAAACCTTATCCTCAATACCAAGATACAACTGGACTCGGTCTTTTTTCTGATTACGATCACAAAGATAAGAAGAGACGTTTTACGTATAGGAAAAGACACGAAGCATATTTAAAAGAAGGTTATTATTCTCCTTCGTTTTTTAGTTGGGCTTATTTGTGGTGATATAATATAATATAATGTCTCAAGTTAAAATATTAAATAATCGTCTTCTTCCTGATATTACGGATATTATAATGGACTTCAATATACCAAAAAAAGAAGATATTAAATATTTAAAATTTAAAAATATAAAAAAATTAAAGAAGGAATTTAGGAAGAAGTTAAATTATGAAAATATTTTAAAAAAATACCGAGAGAGTCATAGAAAAACCGTGTGGTCTAAATGTGCTCTTTGTAAGTGTATAACGTTTACATATGAATATATTGGCAAAAACGATACACGTATACACTTACAATATTGTGATTTTTGCCAAGGTTATTTTAATTAAATAAATATTCAATAATATAAATATAATGTCTCAAGTTAAAATATTAAATGATCGCCTTCATCCTGATATTACAAATATTATAATGGACTTTAATATGCCAAAAGAAAAAACCCATAAAATACACACACGAAAGCATATGTATAAAATGATTAATTCTTTTGGTGAATTTATTGAAGAAAATTATTCTTTGTGTAAAATATGTAGTGGGGACGGTAGATTTTATATTAAAGATTTTTTAAAATATACAAAAATTAAAAAAATAAATAAATGGGAATATTTTAGAAATCAATATAATATTAAATAAATATTAAATAAATATTCAATAATATATATAATGTCTCAAGTTAAAATATTAAATGATCGTCTTCTTCCTGATATTACTAATATTATAATTAACTTTAATATGCCAACAAAAGAAGATATTAAATATTTAGATGAGCTGAAGGATGTTATAATTTTAAGTGAATGTTGGATATATGATTTTTCGCGAAATTATTTTACGGGGAGATTAAAAGTTTCACAACTCCTATTGAAAAATGCCAAAGATATAAAAAAATACGGTTTTCGTAGATATGGTAAAAGAAGAAAACATAAAGAAAAATTCCGAATATCTAATATTGATGAATATATGAAATTTAAATACGAAAAACCTTTAATATACTCTAAACACATCTAAATCTATGTCTTGACACCTTCTATTTGTATAAGATGGATATTGTCCTTCACTTGTCTCTCCTTTAACACATCTGAATAACTTTTTTTTTCTTGTGTTTCATCGAAGAACGATACGATAACATCACATAATTCTTCATAATGATATGAGTTATACATATAACCCTCATATTTGGTATATTTTCTTAATACATAGTTTTTATCACGTTTTACGTAAAAATATCCACTTTCATCTACAACAGACCAATTAACGACTTGTCTTATCTTGTCTTCTGCAATTTCATTAAAGCAGGCGAGAATAGTGGCATATATCTTTTTTTTATCAAAGCATTTGCCGAGAACTTCCCGATTTTTGCTGAGTAAATAATACATTCTATATATATATAGATGGGAAATAAAATCTGCAAGTGTTTGTTCCCAGAAAAAACTAAACCTATGGATGAAGATATGTATAATAAAATAATGAATTATAGGCGAGAAACAATTGAAGAAGAAAACTTTAAAATACAAAGTGAGGAAAACGCTAAATTTTTATATGGAAATTTAAGGTAATTCTGATATTTCTTTACCATCTTGAAAATAAGTTATATGGTCGGCTGACCTCTCTTTTAAGAGTCTTGTTTTTGCAGCGATTGCTGTGGGTTCAACAAAAACCTCAACATAATTAAACATATAATAATAAGTATAATGAATAGTTAATATATAAACTTCATTCTTCTTTTCTATCGTTGCTTTATTAAATTGCTTATTCAAAGGCATATATTAATATATGTTAAATAAAATTATAAAAATAGATTTTCCTTTTCCTTTTCTTCCATAACAACACATTATATATATACTCTTAGAAACAAAGCCCGGGGGTCCGAGGGGGCAGGCGTGCCCCTCTATATTTTACTAATAACCAAACTATAACTGTAAACATTAGCAGTTGTTGCTGCAGCATCTTCGTTTGCGATTGCTAACTGTAAAGTGTCGCCAGTTGTCATCGTAGTTACACCTTCAAATGAAACCTCTAAAGGCCATGTGTTACTGTCATCAAATTTAGCACGACATTCTCCTATCCCAGCCGTAAATGCACCATTCTTAAGAACAGAAAAACTAAATATATCAGATCCTCCACCAGATGTCCGCTCTATTGATGCGTGGCCTGTTAATCTCATAACCAATGGATAAGTTCCCGTATAAGTCACAAGTCCAAGAGCCCCAAATGTAAACTGTCCGCTGTTGCTACCTAAAACTCCGTTGTTAAAAGGGTAATATGTATTTTGTAATGGTAAAGACATAGCGGTTGTTGTGTTTGCCTGTAAAGATGCGTAGACTTGTCCCAAAGTATAAACTAAATTACCACTGCTATTGACTTCTAAATATTGCCCTTCTGTTCCTGCGACTATTGGGATATCATATGCTCCACCAATACGGACGGCTCCAGCGTTGGCTTCTATGCGATCGTTTCCTGCTACTTTTATAATTGTATCCGTATTCGTAATTATCATATTTGTTGACTGGTCGGGGCTGACAATTCGGCTGTCTGTTGCATTGTGTCTCAACCTTGCCACTCCAGCAACTGTCGTTGTTGCGATTCCATCTGCGACTCCAAAATTTGTTTGAGAATCGGGTGAGTATATGTTTGAGCTACTTGTATCTGCGTTAATTCGAAAGTTCCCACCCTGTCTGAATCTAAATGAATTGTTTGTTATTTCCAAATTGCTTAGTGTATCAGGTGAATATGTTGTGCTTTGTGTAGCGTCGTTCTTGACACGCAGAGAGCCCAACACATTAAGAGTATGAGTGTTATTTTCTAAAATAATCTCAGTTAAAGTATTTTCTGACCTCAAAACAGTACTTCCTGCATCTATAGACAATTGAGTATTTGCAAATGATGATACACTGAAACTTAGTAAATTATCATCCAATAATATCCTTGAAACTCCAGTAGGGGAGTATAAAATAGTATTTCCCCCACTCATAGTAATTCTTGGTATCGTGTCAAGTGTATATCTAAAACCAATTGGACCACCTCCTAATCTAAGATCGCTCTGGTTTGTAAGTCCACCGTATATTATTGTTAGAGTTGTTGACAATTCCATTTTTTTAAGAGAGTTAAAAGTTAAATCAAAATCTGTATCTTTCAATTCCATAATATTATTTCCATTTGGAGATGTAAGTTTAACCTCTGCCGAATCAACTTTAAACCTTTCACGTGTCCCGTCAGTAATAAAAATATCAGCATCAGAAACGCTCAAAGTATTAAGATTATTGGGAGATGTCAAAAGTGATTGAGTTAATGTTGCCTTAATTCTATTACTCCATTCTGTATCAGTACCAACACCAGATATTAAAACATAACCTTGACCCGATGCCCTCGCACTTGGTAATATATACTCTGTTCCTGTAAAACCTACTTGCAAACCTGTTAATGTTTCAATGAGTCCCGATGTTGTTAAAGAATTAGGAAATAAATTATTTACGTATAAATTCCCTGTTTGCTCTGGTACCCATCCCGTTTCTGTTGGTAAATTTGGGGAATTCGCGAATAGAAAAAAGTTGTCACTATTTGAATTTTTAAGAAGTCCGCTAAATGTGGAGTTGCTATTTCCATTTAATACAACTCCAGATGTGTTATTATCTGATAATCCATTTTTATTAAGAGTTATTATTGAATCTTCAACTTCAATATCACTTATTAATGTATTGACAGTCAAAGCCCCTGTTATTGTCATATCTCCAACATAAACTGATCCTGTATCGTCAAAATTATAACCACTCCAACGTGTTTGATGTGATGCGTCCGAATAATTTGGTAAAGTTGGAAATGGTGATGGTGTATTTGGTGGGTAAATTGTAGGTGCAAGAAGCCCCAATTTCAACCATCCCTGACCTCCTGCTGTTGTTAAGTTAATAAATGGCGAATTTCCAGATGTATAAAAAAATACGACAAAACCCGATGCATTTATTGACAATGTTATTCTGTTAGTTGAGCCATCACCTTCTAATAAGGAGTTTAATCCACTTGCTAATGTTGACAATAGAGATTGTATTGAATATTCCCCATCTGAAAATGTGAATTGTCTAATGAAAGAGGAAACACCAACTCCATATGCAATTTCAAAAATGGCATCACCTCCGATTAATTCTATTGTTCCACCTTGAGAAAGAATGACACCCGATTTATAGGAATCATCGGCTGAATCTGTTGGCAATTCATAAAGAGGAGCACCACAAGGACCGACACCGAGATTTTGAAATGTGCCAGAAACAGCACATACACTATTAATATTAATATCATCGGGGATTTCACCACCTCCACCTCCGCTTTCAATTGGTTCGCCGTTGTTATCCATAATATAATAATATGTTAGAAATTAGTTATACATAACTTTTAAAACTAAAACCATCTCAAAATTATCGGTCAATTCTGTAAAAAGACGCCCGCCATTTGTCCGAAGTGTAATGCCAATTGAGCGAAGAGACCGCCCATTTCTACCAAATACAATACGGTCAAGATTTTCGTTTCCTGTGTAATTTTGATATACACCAAAAGGCACACTGATAGGCACAGTAAAAGCACCATTTACATCTTCTATATTGCCACCATTAGAAAGAAGTAAAGTATTATTATTACTCATGTTCGTAGAATGAATGTAGAACAATGTTGAACCGTTTAATGTCGGTAATGCTTGAGCGGAAACTGCACCAATGGGACCAATGGATTCCGTAAATCCTAAAGTAAAGTTTAATCCTGTATTGTCATATGTTATTGTCTCGGCACCTGTAACTGTGAATGTTATTTTTCCCGTGGTTGTATTTTGTGCTACCGAAATAGTTGATGGTGCAATTGCTAAGTTTATCTCTGATTCAAGGCGATTTATAATTTGTGTTGTTGTATAAAAAGCATCTGTAAATACAACTTGCTGAGGACCCGAAACTGTCCCTGTATATGTAAAAACATTATTACCAATATCAGCACTTACATTATTACCAATATTCGGAATTGACGCCTGCATTAAATGAATTTCTGTTATATTATCCAGTTTAATGTCATTACCAAATCTCGCAACAAAATTATAAGGGTCGCCACTGCTCCGTTCTTTACTGGAAATACGAAGAAATGTATATCTTTCATTGTCATCATGTTGTCTTACTAATTGACCGCCAAAACTGTTGCCTGATGCCATTATATATATATCTTATATTTAAATTTCGGTAGATGGTTTAATTACATTCGGGGCACCTGCACCTGTGCTTTTGCTTGTCCGATCACTGTAAACTTCAAATAATATATGGTTATGTCTTCCTCTTCTTGGGTCTCTGTATTTTTTATTTAAATTAAATTTTGGTACACCTCCACCTGTAGCACTTCCGAATCCCTGACTTTCTGATGTTTCTTTTTGCATTGCTTCAACATCTTTCGGGTCAATAATTTTTTTGGTTCCATCTGGTTCTGTAACTTCAACTTTACCGTCTGGTCTTGATTTGATAGTTGCACTTGGATATAAACCACGAATTATTTGAATAACAGAAGCGACACCTGCACCAGCGATACCTACACCTTTACGTCCGGGTCGTGGTAGTCGTCGGACTCTTACCTCTTTGTCGTTGTTGTCTGCTTCTCCCTTTTCTAAGTCAACGTCTTCGTCTGGTGGGCGAAGGTCAACATCTCTTAAATCTCCTCTGTCTTCACCTCCACCTCCGCGTTGTCTCATTCCGGGCCGTCCGATTGATGAAGGAGGTTCTATGTCAATTCTTGTTTCCCTTACGCGATCATCGGGTTCTTTAGTTTCTTCTTGTTCATCTGGCACTATTTCAACAGCACCACCAGATTGACCCATTGATGCACGAGAACCAGACCATCCACCTCTAACTCCACCCTGACCACCTAAAGCACCTGCTAAACCTGCTAAAACACTTGCACCTCCTATACTCCGTACTGCAGCGTCGTCTGCTCTTTGTTGTGCTTCCGCTTGTGTCCGTCTTCTTTTTTCTTCTTTCAATTCATTTAAAACATGTTCTACATTATAAACACCTAACGCAAAAGGAAGTGCAGCAGGACCCATAACGTAAATACTATCTATTAAAGCATCTATTTCTCCTAATTCCATACCTTTTATTAAAGCGGAAATTGACATTATATATATATACTTATATATTTATAAAGAGAATAATGAAATTGTAAAAATATACTCAACGATCCACCACTAGATTCTGTCCCATGATGTTCGCAATGCGAGTATACATAAGGAAGATTTGCACGTCGCGGGCTACGGCTGCCCCACTACAAGTAGCGGAAAAGTTAAGACTACGTGAGTTATTGGTTGGTTCGCCTGTAAGTGTGAGACCGACACCTGATTTTTCCAATGTAGTGGCATAATGAGGTGAAACCCTATTACGATCAGCCGCAGCCTGAGCATAAACTTTTTGAAAATCTTGAAGTGAAACATCACAATTTCCTTCGCTCTTATGTCCTTGGTATTGGCAAGGTGCAGAATCCCAAGCGATTAAAGTTTGCATATAACCCTCGGCTTGTCGTCCAGTATCAAGTGCCACGCGTGCCTGTGGGTAGTATGTTGAACCAAGTCGCCACTGGTAATCAGCGAGTGCTGCCTCAGTCTGAAAACTGTCTTGATCGGTTGCAGCGATGTCGGCAGTACGACGAATGGCACAAATAACCTTTTGGGTGATACTTGCGGATTGTTGCACGTCTACGTTAATCTGTTGGCTTACTGTGGCACTTGAATTATTAAACCAAGTTGAATAAGTAAATTGAAGACCACTACGGGCAACATCGCTCTGTTGATCGAGAAGTTGGGCGGCGACAGAATCGTAAACCTTCGCACTATCAAGGACAATAGAAGGCTCAATTTTGACAGCAATAGCATCTGGTAATGTAGAAAAAGCAACGGCAGTACTTGCAAATTTAAGCTCAAGTTTGGCACCTGCTAAAAAGTTAGGTGGAATATATTGATCTTTGTTGTTGAAGCAACCGCACAGAATCCAAAGAGGGACGACAAGGTCATAAGTTTTCTGTTCTGCAGCTAAACTTGCATATGTGCGTTCACCATTGGCAGCTGGAACAACACCACCAGACAGTAAACTATCCACTTTTTTAGCGTCTTCTGCATCAGTGTTCCATCTCTTAACAATAGAAGCAAGAAGGTTATAATTATCAATGAATTCAATAATTTCACCACTGCGATGAGTAAGACGCACACTTTCAATAAGGTTCGTAGCAAGTGCCCCGTTTGCTCCAACTACGGCGTTGCCATCTGCACCACCAAATGTAACCTTCATTTTGAGATATGATGATGGCCCCCAAACAGCATCGGCTGCAGACTGAATAATGCACTGACCCAGAGAACCAGGGGTGTACTCGAGATTAGAAAAGTTATATTCTTTATGGGTTCGTTTGTCAACAAGTGAGCCATTATCAGGTCTCAAATACATCATACGGTTAACTTCGCGAAGTTCCATAATTGAACTTTCCTTCATCTGTGCTTTGCGTTCGTCTTGCATATTTTATATATACAACAAAGAAAAAAAAACTAATCAAATATAAAAAGGGAAACCTCGCGGTCTCCGAGGGGCACACCTACCCTAACCTAAAAATTAAAGACGTTTACCATCCACAAGGTCGGGATAAAACAATCTACCAACTTTATTATTAACATTTTTGCGTCTCATGAAACTCACTTCGTCTCTTGCCATCTGATGAGGACGACCAGCACCAGCAGGAAGCGACGAATCCCTAATAAATTCTTGGTGATTTTGCACTGTTGAAAACATTGGTACTTCAATTAATTTACGAGTTTGTGCCGAAATATCATATTTCTTTCTGTATTGTTGGGGACCAGTAAAAAGACGACCACTAAACTTTAACTTTTCATTTCGCATTTGTGCGTCATATAGTCTGTTGTTTGCTAAATCCTTTCCAGCATACAAAGAGCCGGGTATTCGCTGAATGTTGCCATTACCAAATCCAGAGTCAACCCAAGTAAAATTTTCATAAAATAAACGGTTTTCGTTTTCCTCAAATTGTGTCAATTTTACAGTATCTCCTTCTTCTCTAAAAAGTAAAGGTCTCATATTACGCTCACCAACAACAGGCTTCGCATCTGTCAATCCCATTGTGTTAAGTGGTGGGTCTCCTCGTTTTTGTTGTATATTAAGATCGCTTCTTTGAAATTGACCGACACGTTCCCTTTGTTTTTTCAATTCGTCCAAATCCACAGGTGTCGCCACAACCAATTGACCCCCACTTGCACCCTCGGGACTGACAGGAACAACTCTACCCTCTTCATCTTCCTTTACCTCTTCCTCTTTCACTTCTTCACCTGCCCCTGCAGGTTCTACAACATCTAAACCTTCTTCTTCTTCTACCGTCACTCCAGGTGCAACCTCAACAGCGGGTGCTCGTGGTGTTCGGTCTTCTGCGAATGGGTTGTTAGCATCCGCTCCTCTTGGCTCAACTGGTAAATCTGGGTTATTTATATCTGTTCTTGTTCCTAAAACTGATGTCTCGGTCTGAGCTGCATTATTGCCTAAATTATTAATTAACCAAGAAACATCATCAGCACCTTTATATGCTTGTTTTATTTTAAATTCTTCATCTGAAAGTTTCTTATCTTTTATTGCACTTAGTATACTTGACCGTGGACCTCCGACATCAGCCAATATCCCAAGCCCTGCTTCATACTCTTTATTATCACCAACTAGTTTTTTTGCAAAGTCAGAATTTAATTCTTTCATAACTTTGGCATATGCTTCTGCCCTTGCACTTTCTCTCTCGGAAGATTTAATTTTTTTATAATATTCAATAAATTTACCTGATGTTACACCTTTTGAAATATCATTAGCGGTTTGTGTCGCCGACATTGCCAAACTGACCAGCGACGCCTCAGTTGCGAGTTGTGAAAGTTTGCCTGCGGGGACTTTTGGGTCTTCTGGTTCATTTTTATATAATGCCATCGCATCTTGAAGTTGTTTATCTGCTTTGTTTACGGCATTTGCCCTTTGTGCTCCTTGTAAACCATACGCCCCAATTGTTAAATATTGTAAATCGTGAATCATACAATGATAATCAACTATGTTCTTAGGAAATACTCCTTTGTTTAAATGATCGAATATGACCGTTCCACTACCACAATAATTATAATCTTTAACAAGTGCACCCTGTACTGCCTCAAATGTTTTTCCACCCAAATTTCCCAACGCTTTATTTACCGCTGCTAAAGTAGACTTAGCAAATGAAACATTTTTTATATTTTCTTTCCCTTCACTCTTCGGCTCACTGAAATCTGACCCTGTATTTACTATCAATTTATCTTTTATTATTTTGCCGTAATTTTGTAATAAGTTTGTTAATTCGGTTTTTTGTGCGTCAGTCATCTCAGTTTTTCGTGCGACTGTGATCCCTTTTGCATCTACTGCTCTATATAAATCTCCAATTTTCCTTAATAAAGCATTTTCAGCAATCGCAGTCGTCCCGTTAAATATTTTTTTTAATGGACTTCTTTTTGTTTTCGCTTTTGGTTCTGCCGATGCCATATTTATATAATTAACAAATATTTTTTTCTACATATTTAATAAATGTCTTTAAAAATAGAAAAGATAGATACATCAAAACACGCTATAAAACAACGGGCATTAATGGAGGCGGGAATTATTCCGCATCATCCAGCTATTTCTGTTTTTTCAGCATCTCAAGGTGGAGGCAAAACTACATTAGTAGCGAATTTATTGACTAACCCTTTAATGTATGGTAAAAGTATAGAAGATTATAGTAACAAAGAATTGGCAAAAGATAAATCACTGCAACCAAAGGGTTATTTTGACGCCATTTTTCTTATGATTGGTTCAGAGGACGATATGTACGATAAGTTAATTGAAGATGATATTATTAAACAAAATCACGTTTGCCTTCTTCCTACACCCGACGATTTGCAAAAAGTAATAGACCAACAGAAAAGTGCAATTCAACAAGCAGGAGGCGATATTTCCAAAGTCCCAAAAGTTTTATTCATTTTTGATGATGTTGTAAATGATAGAGCATTATTAAGAAGTAAAGCATTTTTACAGTGTTTCGTTGCTGGTAGACATATTAACAGTTCAACTTGGTTATTGAGTCAATATCTTAATCTAATTCCTAAAGCCTGCAGATTACAAGCAAATTATTTATTTGTTTTTCGCTTTAATAGAGCAGAATTACAAGTATTAACCGATCAATATTGTCCTGCTAATGTAACAAAAAAAGAATTCGCTGAATTGTGTTATTCTGCTGTTGCTGAAGGTGATGATGGAAATAAAAACTCATTTCTATTAATCGCAAAAAGAGCATCAGAAGATAAGAGATTTAGGAGAAATTTAGACTCATTCTTAACTTTAAAAAGAATGAAGTATATTCCAAAATTAGATAAATTACCAAAGAAAAAGGAAATTGAAGATATTGATTTTGATAATGAAATGCTTATAAAAGAAATTAATGATGAAATATTTGATAATATGAAAAAAACACATACTAAAACGGTAGCATTTGAGCCTTCTTATAAGGAAATGGAAGCAATTTCAATAAAACCCAAAAAAGGAAGACCACGAAGATATAGAACTAAATTTTAGGGCATTATTGCAGGACGAGGAATAAAACCACCGAAACCTGCACGTCTTAATTCCTCTTGTGTAATCGCACGCTCTAATGCCTGACCTTGTCGTGCTTGCTCTCTTTCTAAATCCCGAGCATATTGTTGGTTTTTTGTTAAAAATTCACCAACACCCTTAACAATACCCTCGGTTAATTTCTTACGGTCCAACTGGTTCGCCGCCATCTCACGATGTTTCTTAATATCAACAACACGCTCACGGTTGGGGTCAATCCTATTCATCGCCATTCTCATACGTCGTTTTTCTTTCTGTCTTGTTGATAATAAACGGTTTATATTAATCGCTTGTCTATTATAACTTCTTGATTCTGTTAAACTATGACAAACCGCTTCGTCTGGTGTTTTCTCTGGACCATCACTATATAAATCGTATATTTGCGTAGGGTCTACAAGGTTAACGCCAACCTGCTCGTTAAGTATAGTAGCACTCGGAATAAAAGAAACAGCAGGAATTAAAGGCCTCTTTTTAAAACATTGTGATTTATTAACATATTTCTGATATGGTTTATAAAATCGCGACTCATCCCTTCGGTCTTCAACTGTCGCCTTCTGGTTGTCTCTGTCAAATGTTTCAATTGCCTTCTGGTATTCACGAGGTCCTATATTAATAGAAGAATCAAAACATTTTACGAAATTGTCGCTTCTTTCAACATCATTCGCTAATGCTTTACCATTTGACCGTCTAAATATGTTATTTCTCATAAACTTATCCTCTTCATTGTATTCTGCTAAAACAGTTTCTAAATTGTTAACTATTCGGTTATCTGGTAATTCAGTAGCCTTAATAACTATATCACCTAATCGTTTTTGTGGCATTATATATATATAAAAGAGAAATTATAAAAGGGAAACCAATGGTTTCCCCTTAAACCCCATCCTTGACATCATATTTTAGTTAGGGAAGGGGTTTAAGGGGAGACCGTGAGGTTTCCCTTGGTTTTAATAACATCGCACTTATACAAATTTCACCTCTATAGTAATTTATATAAAAATCATATAATTCATTTTCTTTTTTACAATCCAAAGCCATATTTCTTATTTCCTCTCCTACTTCTATTTTCGCCGTATATGTATCAAATATACTTGGTAATAAATAACTTTGACATAACCTTACTAAATCCTTGGGTAAATGGTTATGTAGAATTTCTGACATATACTAACTTTTTAAAAAAGTTTTAA
>JGI11772J19994_1000164_pt1 | contig 14270 bp, 14 predicted proteins | sample Etolagsurwater0m_FD_19994 | JGI IMG/M metagenome (IMG submission 19994) | reverse complement strand
TAAAATGAAATTGAAATATTATATTTAAAAACAAAATATAATATAATAAAATGACCTCAAAGGGACATATATATAAAATCATCTGTAAAGTTGATGAGAAGTTTTGTTATATTGGAAGCACATTTAATAGATTGAGTAAAAGATTTGAAGAACATAGAAATCTATATAATAGATGGAAAGATGGTAAAAGGAAAACAAGTTTTTCTTGCTTTCCTTACTTTGATAAATACGGTATTGAGAATTTTAAGATTGTATTAATCAAAAGTTATGATGTTTGTAGAGCACATAAAAAAGATAGAAAGCATTTAGAAGCATATGAAACATTATGGATTTGTAAAACTAAATGTGTTAATAAAGTATTACCAATTCAATATTTGAAGAAGCAATACCAACAAGAATATCACGATGCTAATAGAGACAAACTTAACGAATATGGTAAAGAATACAGTAAAAAATACCATGAGGCTAATAGAGACAAAATTAACGAAAAAAAGAAAGAAAAAATAACCTGTGAATGTGGGACAACTGTAATAAGAAGCGGTTTATCAACACATCGTAAAACTAACAAACACAAAAAATTATTATTATTAAATAAATGAGTTATGACTTACAAAAATCATCGCGTCAAAATAAGAAATATAGTATTAAAACACCTGATGAAAAAATTATACATTTTGGAGCGAGAGGATATGAAGACTTCGTTACACATAAAGACCCCGAACGAAAAGAACGATACATTGCACGCCACAAGTCGAGAGAAGACTGGACTAAGAAAGGAATAGGTAGTGCCGGCTTTTTTAGTAGATGGCTACTGTGGAACGAGCCTACACTAGAAAGTAGCATCAAAGATGTTGAAAAGAAGTTTGGGATAAAAATACTGAATAAGATATAATTTCATACTAATATTGAGTATCAAATTACAAGCCGAAGTAATACTTGACACATTTGTGTATCAATTGCTTCCTTTCTCTAACATGCTCTGCTATTGTATCAGAAGCCAATTCTTGTTCTAATTTATTAATTATTCTTAAAGCAAGAGTTCGTTCTTTTTCATATTTCTCATCGGTAAAAAAATAATTCAACATTTTATTATATGTCACTATTTTCTATTTTTTAAAAGGATTCAAAAAATGATTCAACTTTTATTTTAAACGGTAAATAACAGAACCTTCTGATTATCTCTGATATTATTCTCTTAAAAATTGCTCATAAAAGGCCAAACCTGCCAACTCTCCAGCACTTCTGCCCAATATACTTCCAGTTGCTACTCCAGATAATGTATTTTCCAAACCAGCAACAATAGGCTCCATAACAGTTCGTTGGACTTGTTCAGAAATAGCCACATCTTCAGCAGAAGGCTCTTGTACACCTCGTTCAGCCATAGCCTGAATTATCCTCTGACCGATAGTTCCTGCAGGTAATTTAGCTACTCTTTCCAAAGCATCCTCACCCAAAGTTTTAAGGTACTGATTGTATCCAATACCAGCCACAATTGGTAAAACAGCCCCAGCTATATTACCAATCTTTCCAGCCAAAGGACGAGCGTAGATATTACTATTTAATTTTTCTTTACTATCTCTGCCTATAAAATTACTAATACTGTGAGGCAAATACAATTCTGGTTCTATAAAATATCCACCAGCCAGTTGAGCTTCTTCCTGAACTTTTTCCGTAGGACGGACTGGTCTCAAAGTTTCATAAGTTCCAATATTTCCTAATTTACTACCAAGCGAGGCAAAATCACCTGCTATACGATAGTTCTTTATATTCCGGCAACCGTATATACTACATTTTACAGCGTCGCTAATAAATGGCAAACCTTCTCCTTTGTTGAATGTATATACATCAACGTCTGGGTTATCAATTCCAAAGTAAGAGGCTATACTACCTCCTAATGAATGACCTGCTAAGGCTATTTTTTTGTCTTTACCTTTTGATTTCAATTCTTTAACAAGTTGATCGACTTCACCCACTGCTTTACCAATACCAAAGGGGTTCGTCATCGTCATTGTACTTATACTTCCAAGAGCAACTTGTGTATCACGGATAAAGTCCCTAGTTGCTGTTTCAGGTGATGAGCCTCGAATCCCGATTACATATTCATCAGAACTTTCATATACACCGTAATCAGGACTGGATAATTCTTTATCATAAATATAACGGTCTGTATTAACTCTGTCTGTTTCATAAGCTTGTTGTGCTATTTCAGCATATGGGGTATAATCAACAGGTTCTGTAATTTGGTCTACGAATGGTTGGACTTCTGGTTCTAGCTGATCTAATACTATAGGTGCTTTGACATCATAATTTATTGCTTCTTGAGCTCTGTTTAGACGAGCTCTTAAGTCATCAATATCGCGAATCGATATGGGTGGCATCTCTTTTATTAATCAGCAAAAAAAAATATTAAGTATTATAATAAATGAATCAGAGTAAGACTAAGAAAAAGAAATCAATGCAACGTACTAAACCAGTCGTTGAATCTATGGTCTCTAATAAACCCCACAAAAATGTCAGCATTAATATCACATTAGAAGGGGATAATCAAGCGTTGGAGAATCAGTTATCTCAAAAACAAGATGTTAAGTACCAACAACCCATACCTAAGCCTGATGTCGTACAAGAAAAACCTGACGAGGGTCTCAAAGAGAAACTGGCTGATGCCATTAGGAGGCTTGACGAGGCTAACGATATGGCTACTAGACAAGGTATTCGACTACCTAATCGTCTACAAAGTATTCCACAGAATATTCTTGATGTTAAAAACAGTCAAGACATCAGAACCCTGATATCATACATTGTAAACATGATCAATCAGATTTTTAAATTAATTGGAGTTAAACCGACACCGACTCCAACTCCGATACCAACAGCGGTTAAACCTACTCCAACTCCGATACCAACAGCGGTTAAACCTCCTCCGACTCCGATACCGACAGGAGTTAAACAACCGATACCGACAGGAGTTAAACAACCTCCTCCTCCTCCTCCGTATCAAAAGAAAGACCCGTTTCCTCCTCCTGACTACGAAAGGAAAGGAGATACTTTACGTGATATAACTGTTAAAAATGCTCAACTCGCTCTACAGAGGGGAGATTTACCCGTTTTACAGAAAGCCTTGAAAGAAGTGATACAAGCTCAAAGTACGCTATCTCAATACATAGTTCTAGAACCGAGGGAGGATAACGACGCTATGATACGGTCACAAATCCTTGATCTGGATACGTACAAAAACCAATTAGAAACAGCAATCAAAAAGGCTGAAACTCCTCCTCCTCCTCCTCCTCCTGTTCCTCCTCCTGTTCCTCCTCCTGTTCCTCCTCCTGTTCCTCCTCCTGTTCCTCCTCCAGCTCCTCCAGCTCCAGAAAAAGAAAAAGAAAAAGTATATAAAAACCAATATGGTGAGTTCATAGATTTTAAAATTAACAAATTAACGAACCTCTTATCAACTCAACCACCCACAAAAAGACAGCAGAGCATTAACGCTGATAAAATTATACAAACGAGGATAAATAGGGCACTTAAAAATCTGAACTTAGCTCTCGAAAAACGAGACCTTACAACAGACGAGTTTGATGTAGCAATGAAACCATTACCTATTGAAATTATTGGGTCATGGGCACCAAATAGGGCGTTGTTAATCTTGAAGGGGGAGAATATAGTGCCTGTATTAAATGACGTGGTAGAATTAAGACCAGTTCCCACACCAGAAGGGTCTCAACAATTATACAAATTATTCTTCAATGGCTCTGAACTAACGAGTGGGTATACAGAGGTGTTTTTTACAGAGAATGGCGAGATATTTACACAAGAAGATATACAACCACAACCAGAACCAGCTCCTCCAGCTCCTCCAGCCCCTGAACCCCCTACATCAGGAGACCCATGGGTCGAGGTCAGTGATGAAAGAAGAAATAAATTACTGAGTTATAGGAACTCATTATATAAAGTAGGTAGAAGCGATATTGATAACGCTGTCGATACATTAAATAGTGAGATAGAGAATGCCTTGAGTGATGGTAATGCTTATACAACTATGGACCTAACTAATGGCGACGTTCCATTGGCAGTAGCAACTAAAATATCTACTAATACAAATCCGCGTGATATATCAGGCGTATATTTTGAAATTTTATCTGCACAATCTATGCCTGCTGGCTCTGACACTGCTTATCATTTATATATAAATAACGAGGTTCAAAACCAGCCTAATACAATGACTCGTAGGTTGTATAATCGCTTTGGTGGAAATTATCAAGCCGAAGACATTGAGGGCTTTCAGCCAGCCGTTTCATACCCATTTAGACCGTCGACTAGTAGAGGTGAGTTATCTGCTCCACCACCAATTCAACAAATAGAGATATTAGGAGGTAATAGAGATAGAGGTGGCTTTGCGGGCTTTCTAGACAAGATATTTGGAATACCAATACCATAAGACGATAGAATAATTTCTTAAACGGTAAATAACAGAACCTTCTGATAATCCCTGATTTCGGATTGCTATAATTTTTGGTTTATTATATTAATTTTGTATATAATAAAATGAACACAAACAATTCAAATACTAATTCTGTATTGGGTTTACGTGGTAATACTGTGGATACCCGTGAGGATAGCACATCTAATACTAATTATAATATCACATTCTGTAAAAATAAGAAAAATCAAAGTCTGCTTTATGATACATCTATGAACTATAATCCTAACACAGAAACATTAAATCTTGTTAATCTAAATGTCAGTGGAAGTGGAACGGGTATAGATATTACTGATACAGATACTGATGCGACATATTATCTTACTTTTGTAGATGATACTGGTAATACAAAAACTCTTAATATTGATAAGACATTAACCTCTTTATCTTACAATCCTAACACTGCGATTTTAAATGCTGAAAATTTAAATGGTCAGTTTTTAACAATAGACAGCACAGGAAATAACAGTGATTTTTTACTGACTTGTATAACACCAACTCCCGCGACATACAATCAAATGCTATATACTGATATCACATATAATCCTCAAAGTCAAATATTAAAGGTCGGAAAATTGGACAACTGCTTTTCTTTAACATCATCAGGTTCAAATTTACCTATACTTTTTATAGATCACACTGCTACAGGTAAGCAGTTCTTATATAATAATAATAATTTTTATTACAACCCTACATTAGGCGAGTTCTTATTACAGGGAAATACAACAACACAAAATATATCAGCATCTCAATTAACAACAACTGGTGATGTTGGTGTTGGTGTTAGTACTCCACTCGTACCTTTACATGTAATAGGAACAAGTATTGGGCCTACATCTAATGGATTAGATGGTATAGTTCAAATAGCAACAAACACAGGACAAACTGATAATAAGCTATGTTTAGGTGTAGAAAATGGCGATTACTCGTGGCTTCAAGCATATAAAAAAAATGTCTCTTTTGAATATGGTAATTTATGTTTGAATCCAGCTGGTGGTAATGTAGCAATAGGGACAAGTCTAACACAATGGAATTTGCGAGTAGATGAAGATGCACATTTTGGCGATGATTTAGATAATACTAAGTATGGTATGGTTCAAATAACAAGAGCTGGTAACCAAGGAGATACTAAATTTCACCAATCTTTTGTTAGAAATGGGCATACAGTTTGTGGTATGGGATTTTTAAATAATAGTAGTGTTTTTGCTATACAAAATCAATCAAATAATAATACTAGTAGTAATGGAATATTTATGACTGGTAATTTAGTAGGTATAAACACAAACGCCCCAGCACAACCATTAGATGTAACTGGTATAATAAACTACACAGATAGATTGGTTGGAGGACAAAGTAATGCAGCTAATAATAACCATATAGATTGTTATGATAATGGTAATTCATCTTCAACAAGAGGTATATTCTTAAATTACTACGGTTCTACTGGCACTGGTTATACTACTTATATAAATGCCAATCCCAGTGCTGCACGTGTTGCTGGGTTATATGTTAATGGCTCTTCTTTATTTACCGGTTTTATAAGTAAATCGGGCGGGGGTTTTACAATTAAGCATCCAGTGTTAGGTGATGATTATAGATTAGTTCATTCGTTCGTAGAAGCACCAGAAGCAAGTAATATGTATAGAGGAAAAGCACAATTAGTTAATGGGACAATAGATGTAAATTTAGATGTAGAAAATAATATGACAGAAGGCACATTTATAGCATTAAATACTAATTTTAATGTATATGTAAATAATAATGATGAAAATAGTTGGGATTTAGTAAAAGGTAAATTAAATGGTAATATATTGACAATATATAGTAATAATCCAGAATGTAATGCTGTTATTGATTATTTAGTTATTGGAGAACGACATGACGAATTTATGAAAAGTGATAAAAATGATGCTACTGATTGTTGTGGTAAAATTATAGTTGAAAGACCATCAACGAAAACAGAAATTAATGGCGGTGTAGATAAAGATAATGAAGGAAGTCAATGTTGGAAAGATTACTATAATAAAGAAAATTGTTGTTGTGAAGACCCTTATAAATGCTATAATTTACATTGAATTTTATAACTAATAATTGTTATAAAATATACTAATTTACATATTTAAAATTACTATAAGACTGACTACTGTCAATTGATGTGTCGCCATGATTTAAAACCTTGTTAATGTATCCAAGTAGATTAGTATCATCATCATTCTGAGTATGAAAGCCATATACAGCATAAAGTCCTCTTAAATCGTGAGATGATAAATTCTTGTCAATGATTTGTTTAACTTTTCTGTTAACACGATTGGTGAAATCTTGTAAGGACACTCCATTAACAGAACTTCGTAGCTTCTGTATTTTTTGTTTGAAATCCTTATTTTTAATCGTATTTTGTAGTAAATTGAATTTATGGTATTTTGCCTTATCATCACCATTCTTTTTTGATAATTTCATTGCGACTTCCAAAGGTAGTTTGTTATTTATGCGTAAAGGAGCCGAGTATATCTCATTTATTCTTCTACCAGAAACGAATTGAAGATATATTGCTTGCTCGTATGGATTATCGCTGTCTTTTAGCGACAGTATTTTATTTATGAGTTCATCATCGAACTCAACCATCTTGCGGTCTAGCTTACGTTGTTTGTTTTCTGTAATGATCTTTTTTGTCATCTCGGCTGGTGGATTGAGTTCTTTTAGAAACTTATCAGAGTACTCTGGATGTAAGTCCCTAACATGTTTCTTGAACTGCGAGTATCTTACGCTAATCGTTCTATCGGTAGGTTCGTTTTGATAAGCTAAATCTTTGACAAACCGTTTCAATTGTTCCTCTGAAGGTTTTTGTTGCGTTATGTAGTCGTGTAACTTAGCGATACTTTTCTTTGACATTTTATTATTATGAAATATAATATTTTTAAAATTCAAATAATATATTTTTAATTTTTAGAAAAAGCCAACAACGCCATTAAACTTGGTTATAAAAAAATTATAACTCGTTATAATGATATTGATTAAATAAAATTATAAGATAATAATCTAATCTATGTTGAAAAAAATTTTTTATAACATAGATTATACAAGAATATTAACAAAAGATTAATGATTTATCTTATACTTTGCTATAATTTTCTTATTTTGTGTTATAAGATTATTAAATAGCCATTAATCTCGCTTTTTAATATTAAATAAGATTGCTCAATATTTCTTTTAAAACATTAACACTCATCGAGTTGCCAATTTGTCTTTTATACTGATGATTCGATACTACTTGTTTGAGATTGATAAACCCCTGTAGTGATAATAACTCCTTAGGTGTAGCATATCTTTGTAGCGGTACACACCAGTAGTTTACAGAAGTAGTTAAAATACATGGAGCGATTTTATCGCCGTTATTATACTTATTTCGCTTCACAAACCCTAAATCCACAAAATACTGCTTTTTAAACTTTGACATATATGGCTTTGCCGAATCTCTCAGCTTATCTTGATAAGTAGCCGTATAATCTATATAATTACTCAACGGTTTACACTTTTTTGATGTTGGCCAGACGAACTTCTTCCCCTTCGTACCAACAATATACAATCTTTCTCTATTTTGTGGTATACCGTAGTCTTTCGTATTTAGAACTTTCCATTCAACCTGATATCCTAAATCTCTAAAATCCTTTAGAGCGTCTTCTATTATACACCAGTCTTCACCGTTATTGGTTGATAGGATTCCTTTTACATTCTCGAGAATAAAGTATTTTGGCAGTACTTTCGTTATAACACTGTAACATCCCCAAAAAACGTTTCCTCTTTTATCTTTAGTACCATTTCTTTTACCCGCATCTGAGAATGGTTGACACGGGAAACCACACACATAAAGATCTATATCAGGTACCTCATTGATATCTCTTTTAGTTATATCACCTTCTGGATATCCTTCGTCGTGTCCAAATAATATTTTTGGGTCATGGTTAGCTACAATAGTTTCTATACAATATTTGTCGATCTCAGATGAAAAAACGTGCGTGTAAGGGATTTCTAATTGTTTCAGAGCTTCTATCGGGGCTTCTATACCACTACAATCCGTACCTACTCGCAATTTGTTTGGCATTTATAATCTTTTTTATTATTAAAAAATAATTTTCTAATAAAAATGAATTATATTACAACGAAACTATCTGAGGAAGATAAGCATATTCTTGATAAAATATATAGACACTTAGAAGATATAAAGTTACCCTCCAGATTTCAAAAAGTAGGTGCGCAAGGGCATTCTAAAAGAACAGGTGCTTGTACTCAAAAAGGAGCAAGGCAAACTTGTTTTGGGTATACAACATATAAAGGTCGAAAACAGCTAAGTGTAAATACTAAAAAACACCCTTGTATCATGGATTTATTTAGAATGTAATATGTAAACGGCACTTGGATTCTAAAAATGTAGGTGAATCACTGATTGTAGGTCTTGGAGAATATACGGATGGAGAAACTGTACTTTATATAAACGGTAACGAGGCTAAGTTCGACATTAAGTGCCAATCATTGATTTTCAATGGTTCTCAAATTGAGCATTGGTCACTACCTTTTAAGGGCACACGTTATAGCCTTGTTTTGTTCAATAGTTAATAACTAACACTTCTGATTATGGCTGTTTAAAAGATAATATTTAACCCTTTTGGGCGATATGAAGTTAAGATGCGAAACGGTGTATGGTGCTTATATAATGGTAACTTATCTAATTCATAGTACTTACACAAAAAAATTAAGTATCCTTGTGTATACGGTTTCCTTAGGTTCAGTGTGTAGTTCTTACGCATAATGTATTTACCATCGTGAGCGTTTTGACACTTTTGATTCTTTAGCATTTTTATTTAAAAGATGAAAAAAAGTAATTTAAAAAAATATTATCTCAATATATAACAAACTATGTGTCAAATTACAGAAACCGGTGATAAACCAGTAATTAAGCGTGGTAGGGGTAGACCACGGTTAAGCGATGATGAAAGAAAGCGTAGAGAAGATGAAAGATTAGAAAGGCTTCAAAAGAATAAGGAGCGTAGAGAAAGACTACGAGAAGAGAAAAAGGAACAACAGGAACAACAGGAAGAAACAGGAAAAAAAGAGCCTAAAAAGCGTGGTAGAAAATTCAAACCTGACAAACTAACCCCAACTGAACGAGCCAGAGAATACCGTAAAAACCCAGAATACAGAGAGAAACATAAAGCATACTGTAAGCAGTATAACGATAAGATAAGGGCAATGCGTGAATACTGTGTTGTTAATAATGTCCCATTGTAAAATTCGTTTTTTTATTTAAATAAAAAATGATTTAAATAAAAAAATATCTTGTATAAAATAAAATGTCTTACGAAAAAAATATGATTTCTAAAAATCTTGGTAATGATAAAATTATGTTTTATCAAAAAAAGGAAGAATGCTTTGACAACATTCTTGATGCTGATGTTTATGTGAGTAAAGATATTGCTCCTAATACCAGTTTTAAACAATTTAGTGGTATGTCGTGGAATGAGTTAGAAGATTACACACAGGAAAATAACAATTTATATGAAATCATTAAGGAAGAGCGTCCAAGATACTCATACTTTGATATTGATGCTACTTATCAAAAGGTAAAACACGCTATTAAAGATGATGAAGATTTTGGTGCTATGATTACAGAAAAGTTAAGATTATGTATTGAAGATTTTAAGGCAGATAATGACATTGAAGAAGAATGTGATTTAGTCGTATTAGAAGCATCTACTAAAAATAAATACTCTTATCATTTCATTGACCGTAGTATCAGTTTTAAGGATAAAAACGACAGTCAAATTTATCACGAAAAATTTAGAGAGCATCTTCTAAATAATAATGAAACTCTATTAACAATGATAATTGATAAGGCTGTTTATGATAAAGACCGTAATTTTAGACTTATCAATCAATCTAAAATGAATAATGGTGCAAAAGTATTAACGCTTACATCTAATCATAAACATCGGGACACTTTTATTACTAATGTATCAAAAGATGCTACTCATTATAATATCCCTAAAAGATGGTTAAAGAAAAAGAGAGAATTTGTAGAGCCTATTGTAGAAGATGTAGATGAAGATGATATGAATGAACTTGTTATGCTTATTGATAAGTTAGATGACAAGCGATTTGACGAGTATGACTTATGGAGAAATACAGTTTGGTGCTTACATGCTTGTGGAATAAGGGCTGACCTTATTCATTCATACAGTCAAGACAGATGCCCTGAAAAATATGATTACAATAGCACAGAAACAGTCATAAAACATTACGACCATAGTATGAGCAAATTTAGTATTGAAACACTTAAAGCGTGGGCTAAAACTGATTGTGGTTTTGAAATTGATAGGGTAGTTAATAAGAAAAGACAAGAGCAACCCAAAAAGAGAGAAGACCACTATACATACTCGCAGTTATTAAAGGATTATGGTGGATGTATTTTTTATGATAAGTGTGGATTTGAAGAATTCAAGAAAAAAGTTAGTATGTGCTTAAATCATATCATAGGGACAGATGACGAGTTTATAATGTATAAAAATCATAAAGAGCAGTATCACTTAACTAAAAGACCTGATACGCTATGGATAAACTGGACCATTGGTGAAAAATCTTTTACATACTCTTTGAAAAAATATATTATAGACCACAGGATTGAGTTCCCTATGTATAATGACATCGTGTTTAAACCCGAAGACCACGACTTAAAACCACACGAATTTAACACATATGCTGGATTTAAAGCACAAGAAGTTGCAGATGTTGATATGGATATTGTTAAGGTTTTTACTAACCATATTCGTGATGTATGGGCTAATGGTAATGAAGAACATTATAAGTATATAATGAGTTGGTTGGCACAGATAATTAAGACACCTTGGAAAAAAACAGAAATAGCTATATTATTACAAGGAGGTCAAGGAAGTGGTAAGACCTTACCTTGTGATATTTTGTATGAAAGAGTATTTGGTAAAAATCTCGCAGTTAGTGCTTCCGGACTTGGTAGTTTAACACAAAAATTTAATGGTTCAACAATGTCTAAACTTTTTTGTAAAGTTGATGAGTTGAGTGTTCTTGATGGTGATAGTTTTAATGCTTGTTTTGATAAGATGAAGAGTTTAATTACTGACCGTCATCATCAAGTAGAAAAGAAGGGAATGGAGCATATTACTATTGACAATTATATTAACTTTATTATGACTACTAATCATCGTCATACAGTTAAGATTGAAAGAGATGATCGTCGTTATGCTATTTTTGAAGTTAGTGATAAATACAAACAGAATACTGATTATTTTGCTGACTTTATGGATACTCTTGATAATGATGATGCTGGTAATCATATTTACACTTATTTCAAGAATTATCCTGATGATCAAATGGTAAATCTCCGTAAAATACCAATGACTAATATTAAGCAGGAAATGCTTGAATTAAGTAAGTCATCTGTTGTCAGATTTGTCGAATGTATGGATGAGGAATTAGAAGAAACTGTTTTGTACGACTGGGTTGGTAAGGATGGAGAAAGGGCAGTTAGCTGTCTTAACTTCTATGAAAATTATAAAGGGTGGTGTTCAAACAATGGTGAAAAGGTATGGAGTAGTAAAGCCGTCGGAACAGAGTTGAAGAACAAGAAATTGTATAAATTATTAGATAAGAATAGACATAATAACAAACAGAGTAAATATTATCAATTCTAAATATGAGAGAATTACGTTTTTAATCTAATTAAGATTAAAAAAAATCAAAAATATAATAAACTAATTATTTATTATTGCTAATAATTTTTTGTGTTTGTTAGATTTAAGATGTGTTGATAAACTATTTTTACTTATAGTTGCCCCGCATTCACAAGTAATTTTTTCTGTCTTTCTCTCTTTAATTTTTTTTATATTCGTTTCGTAATATTCTTTATCGTATTCTTTCCTCAAATAACCAAACTTCAAATAACCAATTGGTAAGATTTTATTAACACATTTAGTTTTACAAATCCAAAGTGTTTCATATGCTTTTAAATGCTTACTGTCTTTAATGTGTGCTCTACAGACATCATAACTCTTAATTAATACAATCTTAAAATTCTCAATACCATATTTATCAAAATATGGGAAACAAGAGCAAAACTTTTTATTATCACCATTTTTCCATCTATTGTAATGGTCTCTATGTGTTTCAAATCTTTTACTCAATCTATTAAATGTGCTCCCAATATAACAGAAGTCGTGGTCTAATTTACAGATGATTTTATAAATGTGTCCTTTTGAGGTCATTTTATTATATTATATTTTGTTTTTAAATATCAAAATGGGACCGATGATACCGATGGGACCGATTGTGGGACCGATTGTTGGGGACCCTTTAAACAGAAGGTCTCTGTTTAAGAGTATATAAATGGGACCGATTACCGATGGGACCGATTATTCTACACAAAAAATTTTGTAGATAAAATTAATTCTACTGGAACCGATTGAAAAATAATCGGTCCCATTTTGATATTCTTAAACAGAAGGTCTCTGTTTAAAGGTCATAAAACAATCGGTCCCACCATCGGTCCCATCGGTATCATCGGTCCCATATGTTTTTATAAAATTAAAATTGAATTTAAATAAATAAAACTTTAAGATAAAAAGAAATGGAAGCATTGAAAATTGTATGTAATCATAAAGATATTAAAGACATTCGTGAGTACAAGAATTTGAAAAGGAAACAGAAAGCATTTAAAAAATACCTAATGAACTTGAACGATGTTATAGATGACATTTTTTGGGTTAGTAAAACTCCTGAAAGTAAACAGGAATTTGATGATTTATACGGTGATGATGAATTGTGGAAAAAAGCCATTAATATCAGAGAAAAATATCCAACTATGTTTAGAAATATAAGTTATGTAGAAGGAGAAAATCCTGATCAAGATTTTGAAAATTATGAAAATATGCTATGTAATCAAAGTCGTTTAGAAGGAATAGTTGGTTCTATTAGGTCTTTAATGACCGTTCATGATGATATATTTCAAATTTGTGAATGTAGTTGTGATTGTGATCGTAAATGTGATTGTGAATATATTTCTTGTCAGTGTGAAAATTGTATGGATTGTATATGCTCTTATTGTAATTTATGTGTATATACAGGTTGTGAATGTGATAGTGAATATGTATGTGATAGTGAATTAAGTGATATTACCAAATTAAAACTAAAATTAGAAATCTAATAAGATAAAAAATAAAAATGATATTTTTAAATAAAAATGATATTTAAAAATAAAAACTTTAAGATAAAAAGAAATGGATTTAACAAATAGATTTATACAAGGATTATTGAATTATAATTTGACAGTAGAAGAAATTCAAAATGGTAAGTGGAGATATTGTGGTGGTAATAAGAAAAGTCATTATAGGTATTTTAATATTTTTTTTAAAAATAAAGTAAAATTACCAGAATATGAACCTAATTGCGTATGTGGTCAATATATAGTAGAAAATTGTTATATAACCAATGGTGATAAAATTATGGTATTAGGTAATTGTTGTATTAAGAAATTTTTACCTAAAAATCTCAGTGGTAGAACTTGCAGAGTATGTAAAAAACCACACAAAAACCAAAAAGATAATTTATGTCATGAATGTAGGGAAAAAACGGAGACGAGATATACTTATATGATAAAGACATTACAAAAACATATTCGTCCAGCTTTATTATGGGATAAAATTATGAAGAAAAAAACAAGTATGAAATACAGTCATATGATAAAGACATTACAAAAACATATTAGTCCAGC
>JGI11772J19994_1000163_pt1 | contig 14281 bp, 7 predicted proteins | sample Etolagsurwater0m_FD_19994 | JGI IMG/M metagenome (IMG submission 19994) | reverse complement strand
GCTTCTTGGAAAATTAGAATGTAAGCCTGAATATAATCACCAGTATACTCCTGAGTGTACTGGCTAGCGTACAGACTGTCTTGGTAGTCTGTATCATAAGAAGATTCGTAGTTATCGCTGATGTAAGTGTCTAAGAAATCACCAGTGTAATTTGTACCGAATTCATTTGTATAAGTTTGTTCGTAATCGCTCTGATAAACATCATCGATATAATTTTCAATAAAGTTACCAGTGTAGTCTGTAAGAAAATCACCAGTATATTCAGAAACATAGTTGCCTGTATACTGATCATCAACATATTCTTCTAGAAAGTTACCAGTATAGTCAATTTCGTAAGACGAAGTGTATTGCCCCTCAAAAGTTTCAGTGAAATCTCCTGTGTAAACTGTCTCAAAATTACCAGAATAAGTTTCTAAGAAGTTACCAGTATACTGCCCTTCGAACGATTGAACAAAATCGCCACTATAATCAGACTCGTAGTCGCCTGTGTAAATATCGTCGATATATTCTTCAATGAAATTACCAGTGTAATCTACTGTATAATCAGTGAGATAATTACCAGCAAAAGAAGTTACATAATCACCGCTATATGTCTCTAAGAAGTTACCTGTGTATGACGATTCATAATCACCGGTGTATTGACCTTCGAACGTTTCAAGAAAATCACCAGTGTATGGAGACTCGTAATCACCAGTATAGACTGCATCAATAAAGTTTTGAGCAAAATCACCAGTATATGTTTCAAGAAAATCACCAGTGTACGCAGATTCATAGTCACCAGAATACTGATCATCGACATAGTTTTCGATGAATTCACCAGTATAAGTTTCGATGAAGTCGCCGGTGTAGTCTGTTAGATAATCACCTGTATATGGCGCAACTTCATAATCACTGGTATAATTACCAGTGTATGTAGATTCATAGTCGCCAGCATAGGTAGATTCAAAGTCACCAGAATAAATTTCTTGAGTGTAATTCGTCTCAAAGTTGCCAGTGTAAGTCTCGATGAAATCGCCAGTATATGGAGACTGATAATTACCAGTATAGTCTGCTTGAAGATATGTCTCGACATAGCTTGTAATATAGCTATCGGTAAAATCACCTGAGTAAACTTCTACAAAGTTACCGGCATATATTTCATCGACATAGTTTGTTTCGAAGTCACCACTGTAAACTACAGTAAAGTCGCCGGTGTAAGCGTCAATATAATTTCCTGTATATTGATCATCAATGTAGTTCGATATATAATCACCAGCGTATGCAGATACATAATCACCAGTGTATACTTCGGTAAAATTGCCGATGTAAGTATCGTCAATATAATTTTCGGTAAAATCACCAGTGTAATCAGACTCGTAATCACCAGTGTAGTTTTCTAAGAAGTTACCTGTGTACTGATCATCAACATAGGTCTCTTGAACTGTGTTGCGTAATTAGACTCATAATCACCAGTGTAATTTTCTAAGAAATTACCAGTGTACAAGTCGTCAGTGTATGTGTCAGAAAAATCACCAGTATACTGCTCTTGAACATAAGTCTCAAGAAAATCACCAATATATTGTGTTAGAAAGTCACCAGTATATTCCTGAAGAAAATCTCCCGTGTACTGATCGTCGACATACGTTTCTGTGAAATCTCCAGTATAAGCAGATTCATAGTCACCAGTATAGTCAGACTCATAGTTGCCTGTATACTGATCATCGACGTAAGTCTCTAAGAAGTTGCCTGTGTATGGTGACTCATAATCACCAGTATATTCAGAGACGTAATTACCTGCATACAATTCTTCAACGTATGTAGCAACATAATCGCCTGTGTAATTCGTAGTGAAATCACCAGAATATTCTTCGATAAAGTTCCCGGTATAGTTTGCTGTCTCAAAATCTACAGTGTACTGTTCTTCGGATTCTAGACCTTCGTACGGTGTTGTATATGGCTCTTCAATGTCAGTACCAGCATAAGTTGGTGTGTAAGAGCCAACATAATCACCAGTATAATCTTGTGTATACTGTTGCAAGAAATTACCAGTGTAGGTTTCTACATAATCACCTTCAAACGTTCCAGTATAATCACCAGTATAATCGCCAGTATAAGAATCTGTATACTGAGGAGAATACTCGTTTACATAAGTTCCTTCATAATTTGGAGTATAATTCCCAGAATAATCACCAGTGTAAGTTCCTGCATAATCAGTATTATAAGGGACTTCATAAGTTGAAGTGCCTTCGTATGAAGCGCCAGCAGCAAACGATTGACGAGTATCTACAGCACTACCTCTTGCGACCCAAGTGCCTGGTGCGGTAGGAGGACCGTCACCAGACTTTCGCATTTCATATGTGCCGATCCCAGTGTCCATAATCACTTTCTTCATTCTTTCGCCGAAAGTGTATTCTGTTTCAAGATCGCTTAATTCACGAATTCCTGAGAAAATATTATTTGTGCGGACAGGACCTACTGGTTTAACAGGAGTTGGTGCAGTTCCACTTGTTCTAATCCAAATAGAATAGTCGAAAGTAGTACCGTCACCTCTGGTATCAGTGAAGACATCTTCTAGAAAAACTTGCCAATCAGCACCAGGAGAAAACGCAGAAAGTCTGAAAGAACCTGGCATTTCATTTGCCATGATTTTCTTAACAAGACGCTCGCACACAACATCAAGCTCAGCGCCACTCATTTCTTTCAAACCATTTCTAGAGGTATCCCAATAGAAAGGGTTGCGAACGAGATTGTTCGTCAAATCAAGAGGATAGTCTTCAACTTTGTTTTGATAAATTTCGCTGACAGTACCAAGCGCGATTGGTTGAACACCTGGCTGTACACTTATTGTAGAAAAGTTATGACTGTCAGAAGCACCAGGAGCAGCGTTTTCTATGTCAGTAGAAGATGCGTTCAGCGTAACGTTAACGGTACCAGAAGCTGTAAATTGAATAGTAAACGTCGCTTCATACGAACCAGAAAGACTTCCGGTCGCATAATCTTCCCAAGAAGCTTGAAGACCAGCAACGTTTGTTGCTGCAGGTGTTGTAGATACACTTGTAATGCTATAGCTTGCAGTACCAGACAAGCCTAGCTGATATTCAATTTCTTCATATCCAGTACCAGTGCTAATCGCATTACCAGACACAGTAATTGCAAGCGAATCGTTAACATTTACTGTTGATGGTAAAGGTGTTATAGGCTCTTCAATTGTGACCTGATGCGCACTAGACTGATCAGAAAGATGTGTGACAGAATATGCTCTAGCATATGTCTGCCCTGTCACTGGTCCAGAACCAGAACCATAGAAAGTATCTTCGAAAATACCCACTAATTCGCCGCGCGTGTCTTGCGACAATGCAGCAGCGCTTTCGATGTTCATTTTACCTAAATGAACACCGGCACGATATGCAAGATAATCTTCTTCAGAAATCAGAAGTTCTTTGAGCGCGCCTGCATTTAAGTGTTTTAGTGGGCGTACTGGCATTAAAATCTCTACAAATCAGGACTGGTGTAATCTATTTATANGTTTTTTTCAAGCAAAGNCTTGAGCATATTTTTTATTTCACAAACATCATTTTCTATTTGCTCGACTTTTAAACTTAATGCGTTCTCTTGTTGTCGTTTTTGTTGTTTTAGTTTTTTTCGCTCTCTGGCTTGTTCGATCTCAGAAACACTAGTATTTATGAGTGCATTTGTTTCTGTATCACGAACTAAGCCAGAGTAGCCTTTCACTGGTACATATTTAGACATTTACACCGCCAGATAACGAAGTCTCAAATTTCTCATTGAAGGTGCAGCATCAGCACCTTTAAGCACGAATTTAACCTGCACTTGATTGAATGGTTTCAAAGTACCACCTTTTCCGCCAGCAAGCCATTGTGCGTCACGATATCTTATGCTATTATCAAAAGGAATGTCATCTACAGGAGATTGAACTTTCCAATACTTTTCATAGATGTTTTCATCCGCAGACGCTGTGCGATAATACATTACAATATCAGCAGCGTCAGGGATGTTCACGAGCGCTCGTGCTTCAATACCAACAGCATCTTGATCGAGGAACACAGGCGCAGTGATGTGTTTCGATCCAGTTGTACCACCCGATGGTTGAGTTTCAGCGACTGGATTGATGTGTGGTGTGACATCAGGGTTGTCTTGACAGAAACCAACAAGAACAAGTGATGCTCTTTGCAGATCAACAACAGGAGAAACATAGTTGTTTGCTGTCTTTAGGTCCACTTTGACATAAGCCGAAGCAACGCCTGCACCAAGATTTAATGTTTCAGCAGCAACATTGTAAATTGCTTTTGGTGTTGCAAACTCGACATTCTGTCTTGGAGTCACACGCGAATATTCTTCGTCTTGTGTCCAACGACCTGAAGCAGTGATTCTTGTACTAGAAATGTTTTTGCCTTCAGTAAATTTAGCAGAAACATCAATAGAAGTATTGTTAGGAATCACAGTCTCAATGTAAGGGTTGGTCACATTAAAGATTACATTTCTACGAGAAAGCACCTTGTCACCGCCACCAATTGAAGAACTGTTGGCAACTGGTCCGACAGAATCATATCTGAAAGTGAATCCATGAATGTCAGCAGAATCAACTACATGACTGCCGTTGAGATAAGTTGACGCTGTAATTCCAGCAATATTCTCTGCGCTGTCGATAAACGCTAAATCGCCAGGCTCAAGCCCGTGACACATTTGGTGCACATAAACTTTTCTAGTGCCACTGTATGTCTGCAGAGGGTTGCTGTTCAGAAGTTTAGCAGGTAAGTTTGCATTCTTAAGAATCAAACTCGCGCCGCCAAGATCAAAGCTTGCGCGCTTCAACTTGAACATAAGGTCTTGGTCTTTAGTCTCAACCCAGAACATACCATTCTGAGGCAAGAAGAGTGATCCAGGTGCAGGCTGAGTTGTAACGATTCTAGACGTAGAACCGAACACAGGCTCTTGAGTCTTCGCGCTGAATAGCTCATACTCAGTAGATTGTGAACTCACAACAATTGCGTAGTGAGTCCATGGATCAAGATAGACAGGCTCAGTAAAGGTGAATGTAGTAGGTCTTTCTTGAATCACCGATAGAGTTGGATTAGTACCAATTGCTGTTACTTGGCCAGGATTCAAATACACATGAGAATCTGGAATTATCTCGTGATTCGACGGGCGACCATTTACTACGGGGCGCAGATGAATTGAAACAGGAAGATTACCAGTGTCCTTCGTTCTGAAATACAACTGCACACTCGTCAACACAACACCAAATTGATTGTCGACATAGAAAGTCTGTGCCATTGGATTCTGAGGCGCAGTCATTGTCGAAACAATATTAGACGCAAACTGATTCTGATCTACGTCGATATAGTCAGAAAGAACTTGCGACATTTGCCCAGTGTTGTCAAGCCCGCGAAGAGCAGCAACAGACAGAGCACCAGCGCCAGGACCATACTTACCAGATAGTTTAGGATCGACCAGCTTAACTTCAGCTTCGCGAACCTGATTTACATAGTTTTGTAGTTCTTTAGAACTGAAAGACTGCGGGAAGTTCGCCCAATAAGGAATCGGCCAATTGTACTCACTTGGGCGAGTTGAATTCAAATTAGTAATTTGATTCCAGACAGTACCGCTCGCAGAGTAATAAGTAAATGCTTTACTACCTGCAGCAGCCCAATCGTTTGTATCAATATCAAGCAGTTTGAATTCGCGAATACCGGAACGATAACGTTCGTTTTGTGCTTTTAATCTTGCGCTCTGATTGATTTTAGGCAGATAATACTGAGGGCGAATGTTAGGCACAAAGAAAGAACCAATGATCTCACCGTTCTCATCAGAGATAAGGCTGGTAGATCCACTTGGGTGTGCAGTGATTGCTTGGTGTGTACGTTGGTTACCAGCATCGTCTGTGCGATCAGAATACTGAACAAAGGTCACTTCTTGACGACACCATTGCGTCACTTTCTCACCATCAAAGAATGGTGTAAATCTGGTGTTAGGCTTAAGCCCCTTCGCATGGAAATAAATCTTTCTAGAACGAATCCATGGGATCAGAGCAAGGTCAACAATGCGCTTACCAATTGTCTGACGAAGTGTATCAGAAGGCGCAACACGAGATACGAAGCGACCGCTATTAGAATTTTCTCTCTTCTGAAGTGTATAGCTAGAAGAATATTGCTCACGCAAGTCTAGCAATGCGCGTTGACGAATTCTTGGATTAGGCGAACGAATTTGTGCATAGTCAAACTCAATATTTTCTAGACTACGCCCAAACCAGTTCCAAGACCAGTTGTTCCAAAGAAGCGCTTGTTTACGATCTAGTCTTCCCGAACCTGATACTGCTTTCTCTGCTTCTTGAACGGACTCTTTCCATTCGTCAGATGTCGGCGAAAGCTTGATCGTACCAACGTTGTCGACAAGACCAAACGGATTGATCTTAACAGAGCGAGAAGCAAGAGACTGCACTGCCCACTCAGCAGAGTCGTAGTTGATGTAAACATTGTCGCCTTTCTTAAGAATATTTGAAGAAAGCGTATTGTCAATGATGAGACGAATGTTGTCTTCGTCAATCATTGGGCGAATGAGTTTACTTTCCGGATCGATTGCAGCCGCATAGTCAGGATTCTTTGTATCAGCACCAGTCTGATCACTAAAGTCGTCGACTTGTGAACCACTTTCAACACGCTCAATGCCATCACTGTCAAGCGCAGCATTCAGCTTCTGCTCAAGCTCAAGCAGACTGAGTGTTGTATACTCTTCAAGATCATCAAGCTTGGCTTCAATCTTGGCAATATCTGCCATCGTGTAATGCTTATGCTCAACAGGCGTAACTTTGAGGTCATTCTCATCAAGAGTGTTTGCATTTAATAGAATTTTGTAGACTTCAAGAGCATTATCAGGTGTTGGCTTATACTGAGGATTACCAGCTTGCTGCCCCAACAGAATTTGGAATTCACCTTCTTGTGTCAGAAGAAGCTTGTCAGCACGAGGTAGATAATAGCTAACATCTGCAGTGATATTATCACCATTTCTTGGCAGATCGAAAATGGCAGACGCTGAGCCAAACGAAGTTTCGTCAGGTCTGAAATCCAGATAATTGCGCAGATTTACAATCGTACCGTCTTTTTGCACATGATTAGGAATGTCTTTGTATGCAACAGGCACATTACCATAAGAAGTTGCATCAAAGAAATCGCCACCAGCGCCACGCGCAAAGTAACGATAATTAACAAAAAGATTAGGCGGCGCGCTGTCCGCAGGATTCATAATCAGACGACCCTTCGCATAGAAGTTATCGCGCTGACCGTCATCAAGAAGAAGACTTGGAAGCATGTTGATGCCTGACGAGCTATTCGCTTTCGCAGAATCAACTTCGAAGATATCAGGCACTGTAAATTCGTAGTAAGTGATGTTATTAACAGTGTCAGTTTGCTTCGGAAGAGTTGCAGTTGCTGTGGTGAGTGTCTTTGCCTTTCTTGTAGCAGTCTTTTGAACATACGAGAGAACCTCGTAAGTTTTACCTGCAACAAGGCCAGAAATTTGAACGTCACGCCCACTGTTCGTGGGTGCGCCTACAGTGTGAGCCCTTGCAGAAGAATCAGCAGAAGCAACAACCCAAAGAGTTGTGTCTGTATAAGCTTGCCCAGAAGAAAGAGTTTGCAGAGTAATGATTCCGCTACCGTCAGCGACAAGGCTACCTTCATGAATTTGTTTTGTTAGAATGACATCAGCAAAAGATTCAGGGCGAGGGCGTGAAGTTGGGAACAGAAGATCATTGTCTGTCACCCCATAAAGTTTAGCACCGTCAGCTTCGCGAACGAGATTGAAGATGTCTGTTGCGCCTGTACCAATGCTCTTTGCATCACGCAAGCTTTGATCAGAATCGACGCTAATATCGAACACATACACACGATGATTAGCACCATCTTTTTGAACTGCGCGTATTCTAGCAGTTCCTATAGCTGAGCCGCCGGCACCAAAAGCATTATACACGTTTACTTGTGTTGCGTCAAGATTTGGAAGACCTCTATTGCTATCAGAAATGAAATAATTTCCATAGACAATGGGCACAACATCGTTGGCAACGGTCTCTGTTTGCTGTGGACGAGGGATATTAAGTTTTGTAGACGAAGACTTGCTTATTCTATATCCGTTGATATACGCAAGCCCAGGAGACACCACAAGCTCAAGGCTAGAGTCACCAACTACTGCATCTTGAACGTTGATGACAAAAGGATTGACTACATAATTTCCAGATTCTTCTTTTGTTCTTAGAGCAACAAATTCTTCAATCTTGTTATATGCATCATTCTCTTCAATTTCTTCTGTAACTTTAGAATTTTCAACCGTTGCAATAAAAACAAAGGTTTCGTCCGAAGCAATTTGATCTTGTGTTGTGAGTACAAGACTGATGCGATATCGATCAGCGCCAGGTGACGCTGTATTTACAATACCGCTAGCATTGTCGAAAAGTGCGCTGTTATCGTTGACAGTAACAACTTCTTGAATTACTTTAAAACCAACAGTTGCATTTGCAATTTCAGTGTACGGCGAAAGAATAAGCGATTGTTCTTGTGTGTGAACGAAGTGACCCATGATAAAGAAGTCGCCTTCGCCTACTGTAAATCTTACGCCTTTTCCTGTAGCATTTGGTGTTTCTGTTGTAATCTGATAACCACCGCCAGACTGATCAAACAGAACATCACCGTCTCCAAATCTAGTCGGAGTCGAACCAATTGCGCTAGCACCACTGTTAATATACTGAACATAAAGAGTATCAAGAATGAAGTTGACGCCATCACGAGGCTTGACTTCTAATACTCTTGCTTCAACGTTTGTATTAGGATTCTTAAAAACTGTACCTACAGGAATACTCGCAAAAGCACCACCAGCATTTGTCGCAGAAACTTTGATATACTCATAGTCTGCGTTTACTGCAATGCCGCCAGCAGAAAGCGTCGCACCTTCTTTGAAAATGTTTTTTCCAAGACGACCAAGCTCATTGAAAATTATGGTCTGAAGCTGCGTCAACTCTCGTGCTTGAAGCGCTCTTCCATTATTGAATAGAATCTGGTGATAGTTATCTGCTTCTGACCAATCGTCATTATAAATGCCAGATAACGTACTAGAAGTAAATTGTGTCGCCATGTTTTATCCTAACTGAATAACTATTCGAATGTCTTCGGTTTGAGCGTTTTCGCGAGTGATCGCAGTGTCAAGTGTATTTATGTATAGAATATCACCAGAATAAGCATCAACTGTAGGATTTGTTAAAGTAACAATTTCTGCAGTACCGCCTTCTGGATTGACAAGCTCTTCGCCGACCGTGAAAGAACCAAATCCAGTTTCTTCGTCTTGATAATAATAAAGTGTGCTTGCGTCAAGATGAAAAATCTTTGCTGTAACTGTTTCTAGAGCATTTGTAAACAGCCCATCATCGAACCAAGAGCCTAGAACAGTAGTAAGTTCCATTCTTTTTAATGCGCTTGCTGTATTACCTACAAAAGCAGAATCTACACCAAATTTTTGAAGCCCTTGAATAATACCCACTTGATAGAATTCAGTGTCGCCTGTGACAATAGATGCGTTTTCATTGCCAATAAAATCAGTTTGCAACATCAATTGTCTTGACTTTAAAGTCTCAGCAGGATCGTAAGTCACGCCAAGCTTGGGTGAAATGACTGCTCTGAGTTTAGCACCAGCACCACCGCCAGGATCAGTAACAGTAACTTTAGCATAATCATAACCAGAGCCGTGCAAATAACCACCAAAGCCATTTGAATCGCATCGAATATTTACGATACGATTATCTACAATGTCAGCAACAAATTGTGCGTTTGTTCCATTTCCGTCAATGGTGACTGTAGCATTAGTATAATTTCTGCCGCCACTGTCAATTGCAATGTTTAGAATTTCTCCACCGACAGAACTGTCTTGAAGTCGAATTTGTTCAATTTCTTCTGGAATTGTTGTGCTGAGATTTGTAATTCTTTTTACTGGCGTGAACGAGGCTGTTCTAAAAGTTCCATAAGCAAGATTGCTCATCTTATACATGTACTTCCAAAGATAATCATCAGAAGTTCTAAATGTCTTTGCTTGCCCGCTTGCTGCTACTGCTACTGGCTCTGAAAACGCAGGCTGTGCGCTTCCATCTGGTCTTTTTCCCTGTTCGACACAAAGAAAAACTTCACGAAGAGAATTCACCACATAGAAATCTGTTTGAAAAGGATTGTTATTGTCGTATGCTTCATAAACAGCGTCAGCTTCCCAAGTAACTGTGGGAACAACAAACGAAGCATTACTCAAAACTTTTACAGATTGTAGAGTGTGACGAAATTTTGTTTGATTGTTTATAGAAGCAACCGTTGCCGTTGTAATTGCATCTTCTGCAGTGATAGGTTCTGATTTAGAAATACCAATGTAATAACCAATCCCATCACTGTCGATATCTTTTTTAAAAAGATTCAACAGATATGATCTTAAGCTATTTGTAACGGATGCTGTCATGGTTTAATTCTCTATCTGAAGTTATCTTATTTATACAGTATCTGTGAGAACGGCTCTTGCTCTAGAGGCTTGAGCATCATAAGTAAGAATATTATTTCTCAGAGGGTTGATCACAGATTGGTTCGCTGGAATTGCAGTGATTTTAAAATGATTACCAGAAATTAAAGTGCCGGTAAAGTTCACAAGACTTAGCGTGCCGTCTGTCGCAGAATAAGTTCCTACATTATCAACCAAAGGCAAACCGGTAGCAACTTCAATGACTTGCAACACATCACTTTCTAACTTATTTTTAAGATTGCAGACTTTACCGTTATAGAAGAACGTCTCTGATTCAATAATTCTATTGACATCATCAGGCGCAGAAATTGCTGCTGGGAAATAGATAGTCTGCAGAGGTGCTAAAGCATTGGGAACAAATCTATTTTGCATTTTGATATCAGCACGGCTTGATAAAATCGCATCGTCTGTTGCATCGATGTCCGTTAACAATCTTGAGCGACGGAAAGACTGATTAAATCCACCAACGTTTGTGTCGAAATATGTTTGCATTGTAAGTTTTACTGCGTCTTCAATCGCTGTCTGTGAAAGAGAAGAAAGATTTGGATTGAATTGGAAAACAGTAGAAACTTCAAGATATGTTTCGACAGGATCGACAAATTCGATATTAAACGAAGCGACAGACAAATCTTTGCCTAAAGTCGTAATTGAACTTTTTGTATTCTCAATTACTGTTGTATCATCAGTGTCAAAAACTATCGACATAAAGACGGTACCATATTTTGGTGTGGTGTGTTCTTCTCCACCCCAAGTTTTGATATCATTGATTACATTCGAAAAATTACGAAGAGTCAGTGCTGCATAGTCTTCTGCTGTCACCATTCGATTCTGTGCAGCCCACTGGAAAGGAGCGTTCTTTCGAATCGATTCAATTTCTTCTTTGTACGAGCCGTTAGTCGAAACAGACGTAGTTGTTACATTGATTGTTCTGCCGTCAAGTGTTCCTGTCGGTGTGAAAGTTCGCCCACCGTTCGCTTCAGGACCTGCCACTGTTGTGTAAGTCACTTCTATTTTATCACCCGCAGATGGGCTTTGCCCTAAACGCACACCGTTACCAAATGTCAATTCGTAATAGCCGTTTGGCGATTCTTTCATTACATAGATTCTTGACGTTTGATCGATGGTTGTAGCATCGATGATGTTTGTGTACAGTAAATAGTTGTTTGACGTAAGACTGGTGTAAACTTTAACGACCACGGTGTCAAGATCAAGATTTGTTACTGGTATTACATAAGTATCATTTTCGTTTGTAGGACCTGCAATGAACGTTTTTGTTTTTGAAACACCTTCATAAATTGGAATGTTTCTATTGCCACCTAGCGTGAAGTTATAAACATTCGACCCATCGTTAGTCGCTCTCAAAGAATCTCTTGTTTGAAAAGTATAGCTCTTGTTATTGATTGTAGTCGTAAATGTTGTTCCTGCAGGCATTGTCATACTAGAAGGATTGCTTGGATTTGTTACGCTTAAATTTACCACTGCAAAAGAAGCTTTTCTAGAACCAACATTATAACCTAGACTTCCTGCAAGCCCAACAAGCGACGATCTTAGCTGTGCTGTGCTGAGAAAAGACTCGTTCAATGCAAAATTAGCAAGCAAAGCATTGTAGTGAGTGTTGTACGCTAGGACATCTAATAGATTCGACAGACCAGATGCTTCAAAGTTATAGTCGGCGAACTCAGGCTTCTGAGATAAGAACAGTTTCAAATTGTTCTTGATTGTATTAAAGTCTAGTTCTGTTGACTTAATGGTGGTTGCCATTTTTTACTCCGATTAAATTGATTGCTGTGGTATGATAAAATCAGCACCATTTTGCAAGAATATCTGATCTTCGTTTGGTACAGTAAGAATACCTTCTAGCGTTGCCGAATCGATTAACAACACCCCTTCAACAAAACCATTAAACAATGCATGTATCATATCAGAATCTGGATCTGTCAATAACGCATCAACAGACGGAATCAACAAGTCGCGACGAAGAAGATCGCCCAAATATGTTGCAAGTCTGTTATCATTTTCTGCACGAATAATATTGTCGTAGATAACAATGTCTGAAGTGTCAAGAGGCAGAACAGGAATAACAGCTTCTGAAATCGGGTTCAGAGAAACTTTTAATGATTCGACAAGATTTGTATTTACAATTCTAAATTCTATTGTTGCTGTAACAGAGTTATAGTCAGGCGTTGCTGTTACTTTTATGTTTAAAACTTTTGCCCTAGGTTCATATCTTTGTATTGTCTTTTTAATGTTGTCTATAATTTCTTCGCCAACATCTTCACTCATCAATTCGAACAACATACCGCCAAGATTCGCACCATAATTAGGGCGATATGGTTTTTCGAACCTATTGGTCATTATCAGATTTTTAACAGCCTGTTTTACAGAAGCAGCATCCGTCTTTCGAAAAACATCACCATCGGTCGATGTTCTTGCGCCGAGAGACAAATCAATATCAGAGTACTCGCGCTCTTTTACGACGCGAATACTTGAACTAAGATTGCCATCTTCTGTAGAAAAAATCTTTGACATAGGTGTGAAAACCTTTTCTTTTTATTTATATCAATCGTCGGGAAGAATTTCTAAGATTTCATTCTTCGCCTGAAGCTCACCATTGTATGTCGTCTCTATATTGTATGCAAAAGAAACTTCAAACGAAGGTGGAACTTCTGGCATTTCAAGAACGATTTGACAAGTCAAATCACCGTTTGGATCAAGAGTGTCGTAGTCAAGAGTCAACTTGTCATAGTCGATATAATCTTTCCAAAACAATGCAAGATCAAACGATGTTCTTGGATCAGTATTACCGTCTTTGTTGATTAACTGATAGACGATTGCTCTGCCTGTGTTCGACGTAAATCATTAACACCGCCAGGTGTTGGGCGCTCACCAGCATACAATGGAATCTTTGCAACCCACCCATCTGGTCCATTACCGTACGATCCACCAGAATTTGCTTTCGCTAGCGCTCGTGCGGCAATCTCACTACCAGCTGGAATTTCTTGTGTCTCAAAACTAGGATTTGGCTCGTAGATACCTTCAGAGACTACAAGACGATGCTGATAAAACGATGGATTGCCAATGATTGTTTGCATGGCATTTGCATGCAGAACTAAATTGCGAGCAATTTGCTTACGATCCGCAGCACCAAAAAAACCAGGAGCGTACAGCTTTTCGAACTGTGTTCTTGAGCCCCGCGCGCCCAGAAACTTTGCACATGTAATACCAGGACCTAGTTTAGTCGCAGAAGTGATCTGAGGCTGGAGCTCTGGATTATATTGTGGATCAACTAGAATTTTCATTTATTCACCTTAAATCGCTTGCTTCGATTATCAGCAGCATTATTACCAAGTAGATTTACACCAAATCTGGTCGTGCCAGTCTTTGATGCAGAGCGCCCAATATTCTTTGGCAGATTCTTTTTAAAGTCTTTGTTCAGCTTACCTTGCGAAACAAGATAGCTTGTGAACCCACCATTGTTAAAGTGTTGCGGATCACGAAGTTTCGAACGAATCTCATGAATGTTTGGATCGAAGTTAAACAATCTTTTGTAGTCATCAGAACGTAGAATCTTTTTCTTCAGTTTTGGATCAACGGTAACACCGCGAACGCCATAGTTGCTAGAAGACAACTGAAGCTCGACAATTGCAGGCATTGGACAAGGTGCAGTTGGCGGAATTGGAAGAAACGGCATAATACCAGGTACTGGAGGTACAACTACTGGAGGTGGTCCAGCACCTAAGCTCGC
>JGI11772J19994_1000161_pt1 | contig 14361 bp, 41 predicted proteins | sample Etolagsurwater0m_FD_19994 | JGI IMG/M metagenome (IMG submission 19994) | reverse complement strand
ATAAGATTGCATTTTTCCACCTTTCATAATTAAAGTATTTATACAAGTATACTAGCCATTTAATTTAAAAAGTAATTCACTAAATAAACTTTCTTGCATATATTTCTGTCATTATATTCCACCTCTCTTGGATTTATTTCTTTCATTCTTCCTCTTCAGAAAATCTTATTTCAATTTCCATGCCGTCAACTTCTAAAGTTTCTTTGTTGCTTAAAGTTTCTACTCCTTTTTCTACGGCATTATCAATGTTAAAACTATCTAGCATTTCCTCCATTTTTACAGGTAATGTAGTTGTATATTGATTTCTATAATCGTAATCTGTTAACTCTCTCCACGCTTCTCTTCTTTTTAGCTCATGCTCGTCAGCTTCAACTTCTGAAATTATGTGGTTTAATTCTTCAACACCTACAAGTTTTGCTAAAGGATATCCGTCTAAACAAAGATAGTGTGACGGTGTAAAATGAAATCTATGACAATCTTTGTCACATGATTTACCACAATGATTTTCTGTTTGAAACATTTTTATTTCAATTTCATCTATGTTGTTAATAAGCAAAGAAAAGTGATTAAGATTTACTGCATGTGGTCTTACATCATTAATCTTGTCGTTAGTCCATTCTTCGTAGGCTTTAAATATCATTATTTATCTTCCTCCATAAGTAACTTACAAAGTCACCTTTTAATTCCCATATATTTATTATGTTTGCTATGTAATCTAACAAACCATAAACCTTTTTAGTCATAGCTTTCTTTATAGCTTCCAATTCATCTCCTTATAGCGTTTAGGATTGCCTTTAGAGTCTTTCTCTCCATCGTAAACTTTCCAATCTTGGTTAGTAACCCATTCTTTTTCAATTGCAGGGTATGAGAAGTACTTACCAATCTTATTAGAACTAGGATTAGGAAAGTACCAAAGACCCACTTCCATACGGACGCTTTGGCTTGTTTCATTAAACTCTTCTGCTTTAATCTGTAAATCAACGAGCGTATTGTAATCATCTTCTTTAAGTTTATTAGTTCCCTTTACTTCATTCAAGTATATCTTTAAAGAATCTCTAGGATAGACAACATAGTCCGGAATGAGTAAAACTTTACGGACATCATAAAATCTAGGTACATATCCGTCTTTAGCGTCTGTTCCTACCTTTTGATAGCTTCCTGCTATATGTGGATACTTCTCTAAATCTGATTCAGTAACTCCACGAACAAATCCTTTTTCATTTAACATCTGTTGCATACGGAAGTCTGCTTTATCTTGTTGCGTCTGAAAATTGCGTTCTTCAAAACTGTTATTAAACTTATCAGTCATATTCTTGCTCCCAACTGTGCTTTACGGGTATATCTGATGTTCTTATCCATTCTTCAAAGTCCCAACGAACACCTTTGCTTGGTGGTAGGTCTAATAAATCTCTTTCAATTCCTTGTACATAATCTGTGAAATTAATTAAAAAATCTAATCTTGCTTTAGATTTGCCTTGAAAAATATTCATAACATCTGCAAGTTTATATTCCGGATATTCAATATGAAAATCTCTTGATATAATATCTCGCTTCTTTCTTTCTTCTGAAACTGATTCGGGGTGCATTACTGTAATACGACCTTTAAAAGGTATCTTGTTTTTCTTTTGATATATATACATGAATAATTCTGTAAAATCCATATTGAACTTTATATATCTTTTAGCTTTCGGGTCTTTTCTGTGATTTCTAAAACTGTTAACGAAATTTATATACAGTTTACTTGCTTCACTTCCTCTTTTAATTTCAGTTGTACCAAATTTATCATTACAATATTCAGTTACTATTTCATTTATACCCATATTTAAGTGTTCGGGTATTTTTAATAAGTCGTCTTGATTCCACAATTCTATTGTTTTAAAACTTTCAATCATTTTCATCTCCTGTTGTTTGGGACGGGCTAGGTATCTGACCTAGCCGGTATCCTTTAATACTTCAACTAGTTGAGCTTCATATTGTATACTCACTCGTCCCGTTTGCTAGTTATCATTATTTAAATAATTTCTTATTTACTTCCTAGCAAATCTAAGGGCAGTTAACAATTACTTTATTTTGTATCCCCATACATTTTTAGCACTTATTAATTTTCTGCCCTAGTGGAGGTGGAGGGAGTTGCACCCTCGTTCCCGTAATCTCCACGCATTTCTACGATTACACTACGGGCAAATCTAATTCACCCCCTACGCTTCTTAAAAAGGAGCGTCACCCTCTGCTATCTCACTCATTGGTCTTGCGACAGGTTGTTGAGGAGCAGGATTGCTATTTGCACTTTGGTAATTTCCTGTTGAGGCATTAGTGCCGTCACCGGAATAATTCACACCACCAACTGTTTGATAATCTAAGCATACACTTACATTATTTGCATTTAGGTAGAATTTAGACCTGTTCTGTCCTGTGCTTGGGTCTTCCCATGTATCTTTTTTGAGAGTTCCCTCAACCATGACACGCATAGTCTTTTTATCTGTTGGAAATGAATTAGCAATATTGTTTGCTAGATTTTCCCATGCTTGAACATCAACCCACATGTCTTCAGCAGTTTCGCCATAACCTTTGACGACCATACTTGCAGACATAACAGTTTTACCTGTTTTGGTTGTTTTTAATTCCGGTTGTAACATATTACCGGTTAATTGTACATAATTAATAGCCATATACTTTACCCTCCTACGGAGCTTCTATAATTCGTCCCATGACATATCTTTTGCGTCAGAGGATATAAACTCGGACTCTCCGAGCTTTTGTGAACTAACCATGTATGTTTCCTTAGCTTTTGACCAATCCATTTTCCATGAATCGTACGCTTTAGGGTCTTCATACTTAGCTAATCTACTATACTTTGCTCTTTCTTGCGTAGCTAAATAACACGCATGAGCAAAACTTTCTGCACCAATTGTTTTAAGATAATCTCCTAAGCTACCTCTTGGAGCAGGTAATGGTTTATTATACTCTGCTAAACGATTAGCGAGGTGTGTACCACGCCACTCCATTACTTGTTTAGAGAGTTCTGCAAATGTAGGTGGAAAATCTCCACCTTTAGACAAAGAGTATTGTAAACCTCCGTCTAATTCTTCTTTACACCAAAATCTTGCGTCTTCAAATAAAACTGTATCATCTTCCCAACTAGTTCTACCCCACCTAGCACGAATCCAATCACATGCGTTTTTCCAATCAATTGGCTTTATAGGTAGTAGTGACTGTGGAAGTGTATCTAAGTTGACATCATTCATTTTCTTCTCCTAATTTTTCCTGTGACATTCAAACTAGTATCAAATTCAATAATAGTATGTTCTGTATATAATTGCAAATTTGTAGGACTAATTACTAGCTTCTCTACTAAATCCCAATCTTCATCAGTAATACCCTGTATTACTCGTTCTTCATTTTCTTTTAATAACATATCCTGTATTCCTTTTACTGACTGTAAAAAATCTACAAACTTAGTTCTATTGTCCATATTTATTCTCTAATTCAACCCACTTACCCTCTTGCAAAGCATTTTTCTGCAATTGTTCTAATTGCTTTTTAGTAAGTTTAGGTTGATTACTTTGAAGTTTAGTCCACATAGAAGTTATTGACTGTGGTTGGGGGTGGAAGCCATAAGCCATGACAAAGTTCTTTGCCCTTAATTGTATGTCTTCCGGAGTAGCGTCAATATCTTTTAATTGCTTAACTGCTTTATTAAGACGACCTCTTTCATCTTTAGTCATTACACCTTTCCAATCATAACCACATACTTCAGCAAGGGTTTCAAATACTAAATCTCTATTACTAGATACTTCGTCTTGCGTAGCAAGACCACTAATACTCTCTTCTTCTCTTATCTTATCTTCTCTTATCTTATCTTCTCTTAGTCCTTGACCGTCAACTTTTGTCAAATCATTGTCAAAAGATGTCAAATTATCTAAATGTTCTTGTTTTTCTTGTATTTTTTCCCTAGATTCTTGTTTTTTAATGCGATTATAGAGTTTTTTCTCATAAAATGCACCGGAATAGTCTAACCAATCGTGAATAACATATCTTTCACCGATTTGGTCAATAAATTCGTACTTAATTAATGCTTCTATAAACTTTTGTGGGTCATCTTCCCACTCACAAGCGTCCGGAAGTAAGTCTAAATACTTTAATTCTCCGTCATCTGCATATTCAAGCACCCAATACCACAATAAATGCAAGTGACCTAGTGCTTTTACTTTTGTTATACCAAGTTCTCTAGCTAATAAAATCAGCTTAGGGTGATTTGCTAGACTTTGGTCTGATTTAATCCACGCCATAAGTTATTCTCCTTTTTCATATTCTTCCCAATTATTTAAAATACCTTTTACTACATTTTCAAGCTCTGATAGTCTGCAAATAAACAATCCGTCACCTGTACCATTCGGCATAGCAATCATTGAGAATGGCTTTCTCGTATCCCAAGAATCTTGAAATTCTTGGTTTTGGCTCTCTGCATTATAAAATCTAGTAGCAATAGGGTCAACTTGCTTACCGGATTTAACTTCAAACAATACATGAGAGTTCCAATCTTCTTCATCAGCAGGTATTCTTCCACCTTTGTTGTCCGGAACTTTTAAAAGTTTCCTAGCCAACTCTTGTTTAGACCTACCGTTATTTCTATTAAATGCGTTTGAACGCCTTACTTCTTCTTCACTCGGCATTGTTACCCTCGCCTGTGTAAGATTCTAGTAATTTAAACATAAGTTCCTCGTCTACAATATACACAATTCTTTCTCCGTCTGCAACTCTTACACGAGAATTATTTTTTTTGATAGTCTTCTTCCAAGTAAGGATTACATCACCACCGGCTTTTTCTTTTGCCTTAGCAAGAGTTTGGTGTACATTAAGATTCTGTCTGTGCTTTGTTTCTAATATAATTTTAGGATTAGGTATAAGACCGGCAAATGTGTTTTCACACTCAATGTCGCCTAAGTCTTTAGAGCCACCCTCTGCAAGTCTTCTAGCTTTAAAACCATACTCATTAAGTTTATTAACAGTTAAAGTTTCAAATGCAGTTCCCTGTATTTTAGGTTTGTTTACCATTTTCAATCGCTTTCATAAACATTTTCCAAGTTTCCCTATCTTCATCAATAGGTTTACCTAGTTCAGTCCACAAAACAAAGTATCTTGTGAACTTATTTGGCTCTTCTATAAACTCAATTACATCTTCAGCAGTATTTAGTACTTTAGCATTTTTAAGAGCAACTGCAAGATTAGTAAAATCTCCCCATTTATCCATCACATCTTTCAACTTTTCAGTAAAAATCTTTTTTTCAAATGTTTTCATAATCTTCCTACCTACTTTATGGGTTACATACGCCATTTGCTCATCAATAAATTGATACATCTGTGGAGGAACAGGTACTCCTTGACAGGTATCGTAGCAATCTTCACCGGATAAAGCACCACAACTTGGGCAATCTTCGTCCATGTAATCCATAAAATTATAATCGTCCATGTATTAATTGTACTAGACGATATTAATTTGTTCTTCTTTGTCCCTCTTCTAAGTTGATAGCCCACTTTGGAGCAGAACTTAAACCTGTATCTATAACTTGTAATTTAGGGTCTGTGTCCCACTCTTTATCAGTAAATGTATCTCTAGCTAATTGCTTATCCATACCTTTTTTACTTGCTACTGCGTCTAATCCACGCAACTTAGGTACAAAATTTGTACCTACAATAGCCAAAAGGTTGTCTAATGCTTCATCAGATAGTTCTTTACCTGTAGCCCAATCAAGAAGTCTACGAACATCATGTGATACTGTTTTGTAGCTTTTACTAAAGTTATAAACCCTACCACCTAACTTCAATGCTCCATGTTCTTCAACATTGTTTGCAATCTTTACATCTACAAACTTATTGATTTTACCTGTACTGTCTTTTGCTTCAAGTGATATACCACGAGCAACAACAAGTTCTTGTGGCTCATCAATAGATTGAAGTTCCGTATTACTTAGGTCTTCTTCTCCGGCTTTAGCTATCTCCCAAATTAAATCTCTCATTTCTTTTTCTTCCTCTCTCCATAAACGGGTAAGTTATGATTCCAATTTACTTCGTAAGTCCATTCATGTTGTTCTTTACGAAATCTTCTTTTCGCCATTATTCCTCCTCGTTTACATAACCAATTGAAAACAATTCCATATTAATTGGATTGTTAATCTCACTAAGATACTTCTCTGCTATTAATTGTGCTTTGTCCATATCACTTGCGAAAAAAACTTTTTCTCCTGTAAAAGTCACTTTATACTTATACATTAATCTGTACCTCCTCCTACTTTAAAATCTTCTTCCAACACTTCTACACCTTTAGGTGTAATTTCGTATGTAGGAAGTGCGTTTGCAAATCTTACAAACAACTCTTCTGTTTGGTCGTCTGATAAAGTATATTCATCTATCAAAAAATACACTTGATTTTCAATATGGTCAACTACACTCATAAAACACCTCATAACTTTCTATCTTAAATTCATCATTACCCATTTCATTAGGAACATTCATTCCATAATAAAAGATGTCATCATCAGTCAAACCCGTAGGCAAATCAACTACCTCGCCATATAAATCTTCTATACAGTCGCTAGTTGATGTAATTAGAAATTTGTCAAATTCTGACTCGTCATCTAGGTAATAACCCGATACTGACCAAATTGTTAATTTTTCCATTTTTCCTCCCAATCGTTGTACCATTCCATATCTTGTTGATACTCTGTGTAGCCCTCTGCTTCATGATTCCATGCGTCTATAAGACCTTTAGTCATAACAAGCAAGAGCATTTCTTCATCATCTTTATATGCTTCTACCATTCTTTTAGCTACGGCAGTAGCCAATGCTTTCTTAGGTTTAAATCCTAAATCGTAAAAGTCATACTCATCTAATACTTTCATTCTTCCTCCTGTAAATGTTCTAGTAAGTCGCTACCACTTAAACTTAGTAAATGGTCTTCTGCGTCCTCAATAGAATCTTCTTCCATTACTATTACTACTTTGAACAACGGCATTAGAAAGGTTTCTCCAATAGAGCGTCCTTACTTCTCCACTCTCTGTCTTCCCTATGAAATTCAAGTTGTAGTTCAAAGTTAAGAATACCTGTTACATCATCTTCAAACTGTGATAGAACATCTTCTCCTTTAGAAGTAAGTCCGTCTTCGTCTTCGTATTCATGTCTTCTGTCTTCATTGTTTTCAACAACTGTTGAGTACAATTTATAAGCTAGTTCTTGAACTAACCTCATGTAATCATGTTGGTCTATGATTGTTTTGTGTGTAAATTTATATTCAGACATTTAAGTCAACCTCCTTTAAGTGTTTGTCAAATAATGTCTGTCCAATATAACCTGCCGAATTATTCTCGGGGTCAGATTGAATACAGTACATCATTCTCTCGTCTGTATCCGGATTTTTAAATAACAAGATTGTGTTTGAGCTATCAGCGTACATATCTAATTCTGATTCGTCAGAATTTCTAAAGTATGTATTCTCGTAAAATATATCTACTAAAATCCAACCTGTTATATCTTGTAATGTGCAGTTTCCAACATTAGGAACTAACGATTCATTAGCGTAACTAGTTCTAGTAATCGTAAATACTCTGTCTACTTCATCAGTAGGTGTTATCTTGTATTGTTCTTTATGAACAATGCTCTCTTTTAATTGATTAAATTTATGTCCAATCATTCTATCGGTTTCCCTGCTTCGTCACATTCAACTACTAACTGTGTCCAATTACCGGCTAGGTATTTGTTATCAGTAATTAAATTGGTTTCTTCTACTTCACCGTCAGCAGTAAGTTCATCAATAATATCGATGTTATCGTAATCTCCGTCAAGAACATCTTGTTTGCTCTCGGCTTCAACCATGATAATTCTTACCCCTCTGATGTATTCTTTGTACTCTTCTTGTATTAGAAATGTTTTCATCTCTATTCCTTTCTCTAACATAATCTATTATTGCATATATGTAATTTTATGCAAACTCTTTATCAAAAATTTCTTCTGCTATTCGGCTCTGTTCTATCACTAATAACTTTATACATTATTCTCCTCCCCTAGTATTTTAAATACTTCTTGTTTAAATTCCTTCTCAGTTGTTATGCAATTTTTATATCTTGCAATCGCCATAAGAAGTTTGTCTTCTGTTTCCATTATTCCTCCAACTTTTCAAATTCTTCCCAACATTGGTCATCTTCACACTCTTGTTTTGAATGTGCAGTACAGATAAATATGTAATCATGATTCATGTCAATCTCTGCTTCCCAACTATCTGTCCACTTTAGACCTATACCTGCTTTCCAATTCATATCTTCTGCGTCACTTATAGCTTGTTTCCTATCTTCGGCTTCAACTATCTGACTACCAAGATAAACTGTTTGGTAAAAATCTACCTTATATTGATTCTTTTTCGCCATAAAGCACCTCTCCTATCTCGTCATTCTCGCCACAATCATTACACCAAAAGTCGTCATAAACATCTCGTGTTTCAATTCTTTCGCCTGTGTTGATATTAATTACTACTCGTTCTCTAATATCGTCAGAGTCGCAGTTCCAACAAATAAACTTACCACTCTGCCTACCTACTCTCATATTACTCATTCTTCTTCTCCTTTATAACTACCCCATAGTTCATCTATGAGAGTTGCTTCTTCTCCTTTGTTGTAAGTTCTGACATGGAACTTACCACCTTTAATATTCTTGTCTGTAATATCTTTCCAAGTATCGTAACCAAGTTGAATGTTCTTATCAAACATCTTGTCATATACTTGTTTTGCTTTTGTGTAATCTTTTGCTTCAATAAAAAAGTCAACAGTAAATAATTCTGTGAATCTAAATTGTTGCAAATCTTCATTTACTTCTTCTGACATTTCTGTCCTTTCTCTATTCATATTTACTAGCTTACTATATACAAATATATATGCAAACTAAAATTAAAAAAAATTTAAGGTTTATACAAAGTGTATTCTAAAGTAATTTCTTCGTCCGGCATAATATCTTTACTTGTAATCAAGTAATAGTACTTACCTATCTTTATCAACTCACAGTTTGGCTCTTCACTATGATTTATAAACCCACCCAACGGAGTTCTTATTCTTTTATCTTCTGCTTCCGAATCGTAAACATGTGTCATGCCTAAGTTTTTGCCTTTATTAATAATAAACTTTGCGAACAGACCCTTACCATGTATTTCAGAATCTTTTAAATAAACTTCGTCGGGTAAAGGTTTATACATTAGTATTTTCCTTTCAACATATCAGTTGATATATTTCTTTCTTTAAAATACTCTCTCATTTCACTAACAGGTAAACAAACAATCTCCCCGTCAATATTTACTTCTATCATTATTGTATTTGTAGTTCTTTTAGCCATTAATATCCTTTACTCTTTAAATAATCTTGATACTCCGGATTGCATTTAGCACAAGTATCAATATCAAACATATCTTCATCTTCTTGGTACTTTTCCATAAATTTTGTGTCACACATAGCACACTCAAACCAAGACCACATTTCCTTTTTGGTTTTATAAACTCTGTACACACTAGGATAATTCATTCTTTATCTCTAGGGTCTTCACGACCTCTAATACGAGGTTGCTTCATAGGTGCGTGTAAAAAACATTGTTTGTTTTCATTGTATTTACTTAACACTTGTTCGCAATTTTCATTGGAACAAACACGACCCTCGCCATGTTGTTTTGTCTTACGACCTCTTTTAGGTGTCGTAGTTCCGTTCATATATAAATTACTCATAACTTATCTCCATAAACACATTCATCACAAATTATTAGAACATCTGATTTTTTAAGTTCTTCTTTACATAACCTGCAAAAATATTTTTCAATCATTTTCTTCAAACCACTCTTTAGGAAAACCCTCTTTGCGTTTTTCCTCTTCCCAATCTTTTAATTCTTGAATGTATAACAATTTATCAATCCATTCATCAAGCAAAGAGTTTAGGTATTTAAAAATTTTTATCAATATTGTTCTGACAACCATTTATCTCTCCATTTCTCTTCGTCCCCCCAACACCATTCGCTTGATGACCAATCACGCCATTGTGTTCTACTGTAAATGTCTTCTGCAAGTATTGAAGCAAACATAATATTATAATAAGGAATGTACTGAATCCTGTCAATACTAAAACCTATATCTGTTTTTGATGTTATTCCTGTGTATGGTCTGCCGTTTTTAGTTACTATCCAAGTGTCCCACATTGGTAACTCATACTTTTCTGCAACCCAATTCCATGTCCAACTTACAAATTGCATGACACCACTATCGCCATTGTCGTTACGATAAGCAGATTGTTTACCTCTACTCTCACACCAACCAATGCGAACTGCTACATCTATGTTATCTCTATCAAAGTGTTCAACATAAAGTTCTGCATGTTGTTGCATAGATTTAGGTACATGGTCATTACAACTCATATACTGTTCAATAGCTTTAGTTTCGTCTGCACCCATAGGTAAAACACTAGCTAAAAATATCATACACTCTGCTATCATCTGATACTCTCCATATTCAATTGTATTCTACGCTATCCTGTTGTGTGTGTCAAACGGAATCTATTAAATCGGGGTGTACTGTTAAAGTTAAATTATTTTCGCTATCTAATAATCTAACTTTCCACAAGTACTCCGGATTATCACATTTAATCCATTCTTTAATCGTTCCAACCCTGTATCTATCGTAGCCCCAAGTGTGTGCGTCATGTCCATTACCAACATGTCGGTAAGTGACTAAACTTCCTAACGGAAATTTATCTCTAAGGTACTCAAAATACCAAACACAGTCAAAATAACTGAATCTTTTATTTTGCACATAAGTATTATAGGGTAAAAATATCCCCTTGCAGACAAAATCTGCAAACTTTTATCTAAATATTCTTAAATTAACTTACTTGTGTTTCATCTTTAGGTATGATACCGGAGTATCCACCTATACTATTAAGTGCTTGTTTCCTTGCACCATATTTAGAATCGTCCACAAATTTACCTAATTCAATCAATCCACTTTGACTTTTAATATAAAGTCTTGCCTCAAATTGTGTCCAAAGAGGCAACCAATGGATTACAACTAAGTAATTACCATACTCAAATTGTTCATGAATTGGCTCATCTATTAAGTCATTCATACGACAATTATACCACAATTGATAGCAAATAGAAGATTATTTTGCATTTTGAGTTTTGCATAGTGCAAATATGTGTTAGTATTTGTATATGGTAGCAAATAATAGAGAGTATAACTCTACTACATGGAATGAAGATGATGACCCTTTAAGTATATACGAGGTAGCAAATCTACTTAACTTTAAGGAATCAACAGTATCTTCATGGCGACAAAGACACCAAATGCCTAAACCAGACAAAATGGTTTCTGGTGGTAAGACTCCTTTATGGAAGAAGAAGACCATCTTAGATTGGGCAGACGGAACAGGTCGTCTTAGAAATATGCAAGAAGATAAGTTTGCATATAATACAGACGATGATAATATAAGTACAAATTCGCTAGAAGACTTTAATGTTGGCGATTTGGAATGGAACGGTTAAATAGAAAGGTAACAATATATGGTAAATATAGGAGATACCATAACTCTTGAAGAGCAGACTAGTACTAGAAATCAAGTACAGAACGACTTCTTTAGTGTATGGAAAAATCTTATGGATAACAATATAGGCGAGTGGACAGTTTTAGAAGCTGATGATACAGATGTATCAACTGCCGTAAACAGATTTACTTCTAGGGCAACTAGATTAAACGCTTATGACTACACTAATGGATATGAGTTTAAGGCAATCAGAAGAACGCCTAACGCTTATTTCTTAGGTAGAAAAAGTAATTAAATGAAGTACGACATAGACAATGTTTTTAGTTGGGCAAAAGATTATTCAATGCAAAAGCAACTAAATGAGGGAATGTTTATAGATACATTTATAGACGACATTATATCAACAGAGGAATTAGAAGATGTTGAACTAGAAGAATTAAATAATATATTTAATGAACTAGTTAAGTTATCATCTTTTACTTCAAGAATGAGAATAAAAATTGGAGATATAATAGCTCTAAAGATATTTGAAGAAATGGAGGAAGAATGAAGCAGTTACATGAATTGAGTAAAAGATTTCCGGATAGTTTTATCCATGATAACCCAAGTGGTTATGGAGATTACATACAACATTCAGTAATTAGACAAAGGTTATTGAGTGTACTTGGTGCATACTCAACTGATATAGTTGAAACTATTTATGACGGAGAAATTGTCACAGGTGTAATTCTTAAATTAACTTGTGTAGTTGACGGCAAAGAAGTTTCAGTTGTTGAAGCAGGAGATGTTGAAAAGCCACAAAATTGGAAAACCAATGGTGCAAGAATGAAAGACGCTATGAGTGACGCAATCAAAAGATGTGCAATGGCTCTTGGTGTTGGCTTACACTTATGGTCACAAATAAATGGTAAAGACGAGTATTTTTTGGATAAACAATTAGAAAAAGAAATGTCTAAATCTAAGACTACTTTAATTGATAGTAGTGGTGGTGAGCAAACTGTCATTGGCGAAATTACTTATGAAAGTAAATTAAAAGGTGATGATGATAGCACCGGCTAATGACAATAACGAAATAAATATATATTCTGAACTTAAAGTTTCAAAAGAAGCCGAAAGTTACGCTTTGACTCTTGAAAAAATGTATACAGATGTATTATCAGTACCTCATTTTGAAGACAATGAAGTGATGATTGATGAATGGGGTATTTCATTTTTTCATAAAGAGTCGCAAAAAGAAATTGAGTGGGTAATTATTACTGTAATGATGACTTATATCAATGTTACAGGAAATAAGATATCGCATGTTTTAACAAATGACGATTTTAAATATTATGCAACTGTTCAAGAGTCATGTTGTTTAGGTAAACAAGTTATGATGATGAGAGATGAGAATGGACAGGCACAATTAAGGGTAAATGAATCCGGATTGTAAAGCAGAAGAAGTTCTTGCTCATGAACTTGATAGATTGAGAGAAGAATATATTAGAAATTATAATGACAGTAAACCGGTAGCAGAGATAGGGCAGAACATGGCTAACATTGTGACTGCTCTAGCTTTGACTTACCAAGCTAGAAATGGAGGAACTTATGTATCTTGATTGGAGATTTTATGAATGAAAGAATGTATTGGTACGATTGGAGTAGTCAGAGAATGCCTAGACGAGATGAAGTTCGTCAAGAAGTAAAAAATAGTATTTTAATGACCACATTAGACAAGATTCTGCAAGAATTAAAAGATATTAAAGAACATTTAGGCATGAAAGGAGAGGAGGAAGAATGAAACAACATCAAATTTTATTGACAGTTAATGATGATTTATTTGAAACTGCTTTGAACGACTTGCGTTCAAAAAATTGGGTAGAAGAATTAGCATATAAAAGTCTAAAAGAGGAGGAGTAATGGATATAAATGTTGAATATCTGCCTTTATCTGAAATAGTACAGGCAGATAATAACCCAAAAGACCATGATATAGGACAAATATATCAGTCTATTAAAAGATTTGGCTTTACTCAACCTATCATGATGAATGAAAACACAGGTAAGTTGTTAGCCGGTCATGGTAGGTTGCAAACGCTTCAAACCATGAAAGACGCAGGAGAAAAAGTTCCTAATCGTATTAAAGAAAAAGACGGAGATTGGTTAGTTCCTGTACTTAAAGGTATATCATTTGATGATGATAACGAAGCACAGGCATATTTAATCGCTGATAACAGACTTACTGAACTTGGTGGTTGGAATACAGGCGAATTGGTTGAAGAACTAGAGAGATTAATTTCAGAGGGCTTAGACTTAGACGGAATTGGTTATGACTTTGATGATTTAGAAACTATGGTATCTGATATGGAGAGAACATTTCAAGTTGAAGATATACCGGACTTAGACGAAGAAGAAACATCTGTAAAAATACAGATTGGTAGATATAGATTTAAGGTTGACCCCGAATTATTTTATGAGTGGGAAAGCCGAGTAGCTGATGAACTAGGGTCACGAGATAGTGATGACTTCGTTGATTGGCTAAGAGAAACTTTAGGTATTTAGGTGTTCGTAAGAACAGATAAACAGGTAACCTCCTTGTTTATGCGTACTAAATCACTAGCGACCTCTTTGAATGGACACTTTGGGGTCGCTTAGTGATAAATACAATAAAGTGGACTATATATTATCGCACACACAAAGACACGGAACGCTCTAAGACAATATTTGACTTAATATGGAAGAAGTTAGATTGCGATTCTTGGGGTGAGCAATGGACAGACGAACAAGAGGACTTATTTTACGAAAACATAGATTTATTATTGCCT
>JGI11772J19994_1000160_pt1 | contig 14433 bp, 17 predicted proteins | sample Etolagsurwater0m_FD_19994 | JGI IMG/M metagenome (IMG submission 19994) | reverse complement strand
CGTAAGTATGAATCATTCTGGAAATAAACCATTTTTGTGGGTGGAATCTTACAGACCACGCACGGTTGAAGAGTGTATTCTTCCCGAATCAATCAAGTCCACATTTCAGGATTTTGTTGAGAGGGGAGAAATCTCCAATCTCCTGTTAGCAGGACCAGCGGGGTGCGGCAAGACAACCATTGCCCGTGCCCTTTGTGAACAACTTGGTTGTGACTACATTATTATCAATGGATCTGACGAAGGACGATTTCTGGACACGGTACGGAACCAAGCAAAGAACTTTGCTTCGACCGTATCACTTCAAGCAACTGGTAAACACAAAGTCATCATCATTGATGAGGCTGATAACACAACCCATGATGTACAACTCCTCTTACGGGCAAATATTGAGGCGTTTTATAACAACTGTCGATTCATCTTCACCTGCAACTACAAGAACAAGATCATTGAACCCCTCCACTCCCGATGTGCCGTCGTGGAGTTTACAATTACAAACAAACAAAAACCAGCAATCGCAGCACAGTTCTTCAAGCGCCTCCAAGAAATCTTGGTTACAGAAGGTGTTGAATCTGATAACAAGGTCCTGGTAGAACTCATCAACAAACACTTCCCTGATTGGCGTCGTGTTCTGAATGAGTGCCAACGTTATAGTGTTGGTGGAAAGATTGATTCTGCAATTCTTGCCCAATTTAGTGACGTAAAAATCAATGATCTCATTAAATGTCTCAAAGAGAAGAACTTCACGGAAGTTCGGAAATGGGTGGTGGCTAATCTGGACAATGATCCTGGGGTATTGTTGCGTCGTGTTTACGATGCTCTGGTTGATGCCCTTGAAAACCCTAGCATTCCTGCTGCTGTGCTCATTATTGCTAAGTATCAGTATCAGATCGCGTTTGTAGCCGATCAGGAAATCAACCTGATCGCGGCGTTGACTGAGATTATGTGTGAGTGTGAATTCAAATGAAAAAGTATCTGTTTCTTCTTGGTGGTCTGACTCTACTCTCCACACCTGCTAACGCAATTACTTGGAAGGAATTCTGGGAACCGTTTGACGGTCATCATTCCCATAATTATCATTACCATCATTATGATGGAGGACATCATCGTCCTAGTGTATGCCATAAACATTTTCACTTTCATCAGGGATCTGGCATCATTCATGAACACAGGCACTGCCATGGAAACGGTTACAGTCATCATGGAGAAGATCAGAGACATCCTGTTTATACAACACCTGGTAAATATTATTTTTGATTATGAAGTCGTTGAAATCTCTTAAGACGCCGATTCGCTACCCTGGTGGCAAGTCCCGTGCTTGCACCAAAATGGATCAGTATTTCCCTGATCTTAGAAACTACGATGAATATCGTGAACCGTTTCTTGGTGGCGGTAGTGTTGCTTTACACATAACCAAGAAGTATCCAAACATTAAGGTTTGGGTGAATGATCTTTATGGTCCTCTTTATAATTTTTGGATTCAATTGAGGGACAACGCTGATGAAATTACGAGACAACTCCAAGAACTTAAATCACGATACCCAGATAGAGGATCTGCCCGTGGGTTATTTTTCGAGGCTAAGGACTTTCTTGACAACACTGGTGACGCCCCAGAAATCCGAGCATCCCTCCACGGGGACCGTGAACCCGTATATTCTGCCGTTGCTTTTTATGTTGTTAACAAGTGCTCTTTTTCTGGTCTCACTGAGTCCTCATCCTTTTCTGCCCAAGCATCTGATTCAAACTTCTCGATGCGAGGCATCCTGAAACTTCCTGAATATTCTAAACTAATCCAGAACTGGACTATTACAAATTACTCTTACGAGATGATGATGGAAACATCTCCTAAGACCTTCATCTATCTCGATCCACCATACGACATTAAAGACAATCTCTATGGTCGTAAGGGAGATATGCATAAGAGATTTGATCATGATCTATTTGCCAAACGCATGGACTTCACTGATGCCCACTGCATGGTGAGTTACAATTCGGATCAACTTGTAAAGGATCGTTTTCAAGGTTGGAAAGCAGGTGAGTTTGATCTGACTTATACGATGCGTTCTGTTGGAGAATACATGCGTGAACAAAAAGATCGTAAAGAACTTGTGTTGATGAATTATGGAATTAAAGGACTGGCTTAACTCTATCAATTATAACAAAGAGGATCTGTCTGGGGAGATTAAGTCTTATCCCCCATATATTGTCAATCGTTGTTTGTCTGGTCACATTGATTGTATTATGTTTGCTAATGAGATGAACATGAATCATCAGTTGGATAAAGATATGCAATATCAATTTTATCTAAATAGTCTGAGGAAAAGGAAGAGATTCTCTCCTTGGATCAAAAAAGATAAAGTACAAGACCTCGATATTGTAAAACAATATTATGGTTACAGCAATGAGAAAGCATCTCAGGCACTGAGGATTTTATCTAAACAACAAATCGAATTTATTAAGCAACGGCTTGACATTGGAGGCGCAAAATGAGCACGGTGAAAGAACCTGAGGTACAGTGGTCCCAGGACCAGATGATTGAAGTAAGACTGAGAGAACCTGATGACTTTCTCAAAGTGCGTGAGACACTGACTCGTATTGGAGTAGCATCACGCAAAGAAAAGAAACTGTATCAGTCTTGCCACATTCTTCATAAGCAAGGAAGATACTTTATCGTTCACTTTAAGGAGTTGTTTGCTCTGGATGGCAAACATGCCAATCTTACTCCTAATGATGTTCAACGTCGTAATCGTATTACTCAACTTCTTTCTGATTGGGGACTCATTGAGGTAGTCAACGCTGAGACTATCACTGAGATTGCTCCTCTGAATCAAATCAAGGTTCTCTCTTTCAAAGAAAAGAATGAGTGGACCCTTGAAACAAAATATAACATTGGTAAAAAGAAGACACAAGAGTCCTAAATAGAACGTCGCTTTCGTGCGCGACACGCTACAAAAGGAATATACGCTACAAGGAGGGTTACCAACACCCTCCTTTTTTATGCGAGTTTTCCGTGAGGTGCAAATCTCTTTCCAACTTTAAGAGACATGTAGAGCAAATCTGTCCAGAATTCAGATTCTGCATTTAATACATCATTGAAAAAATTAAGTTGCATTAATTTTGATTGTGCTATGGCTCTGCTTTTAGCACTGTTGGATTCAAACATTTCTTTTATCATAGATTCAAATTGATCATAAGTGCTAGTTCCTTTAATATATTTTTTCAAGTTATTATACATCGTTTTATAATCACGTTTGTCATCATTAAATTCCTCAATAGTTTGAGGATACTCTTGATGTTTATTGGTAAAAGTTTTCTCGCTTGTTGTCGATTGAATCAAATCTTCAACTAAATTGACAGGAGCAGCACCACCCTTACCTCCACTTCCCTTGATTACACTTTCATATTTTAGGTTAGAAAATTTATCCCCAGGTGTTCTTATGATGTAAGTCGTATAATCAGCAAAAGTAACATACGCACCTTGAATCATCCCATCTTTTGATGGGGATGTGTCTATTTCTATTTTGATATCCTTCATCTTTATTTGTTCCACGTCTGCAAATTCAATATCCTTTGGACTCACATTGACATATTTGAATTTTGCTGTTTGCCTGTCATCAATTTTTTTAAGTGATAGTCCAATAAGTTTTTCTTGATTAATTAATTTATAAAGAACATTATTAAACTCAGTCAACGTTTGATGATCACCATCTATTGCTTTATCAATCATATTTTTTACAGTTGTTTTATCTTTTACTGCCCATATATCAGCAGGATTCCAAGTTTCATATTTGCCAACAGGGACTTTACCACGGACTGTCATGACACTAACTTTTTTTAGTTCATCTTTTATGAAAGTCATGAAGTCTTGTCCACCATGTTCAAAAACATCCCATTGAGATGGTTGAAATTTTTTGAAGAATGCTTTTTGATGTTCGTAATAACTATGCACCCACGCATTTATTTTATCCTTATAAGCAGACCCAAATATTTTTTCTAAACCTTTGAAGGTTTCTGTGTCATTTAAAATATCTTTTGCACTTTCAAATTTCTTATTCTTTTTCAAAACTTGCGTCAGAATAAAAGCACTCCCCTCTTCCTGAATCGCAGTTTTGACACTTTTCCCACTACTACTGCTTTTACCTGTCTTTGGTTTTTGTTTAAAGGATACGTAAACATCGTCTGGGACTATTCGCAATCCACCATCTCTTAGAGATAAAACTAATCTCTTACCTTTTTGATACTTTTTAACTAATAATTTTTTTACTTCATCAGCAATCACAGGTTTGCCAGATTTTTTCTTAGAAGAAATATATTCTAATTGAATAACTCCTCTGTTAATTGTAGCAAAATCATCAACCTCATCAATTACAGAGTCTTTTAGATCAGTATTTTCAAGACTTGATAAGTAAAAAAGAACATCTGTCAAAAATCTACTGGTCATTTGAAAATATTTTAAAAGTATTTATTATGAGGGCGGGTTACAACACCCCCCTTTTTTATGCCTTGTGCTAATATATAATTATGGATGCCTTCGGGGTCCACACAATCAAATCTCGCTTTAACAGGAGAAGTACAAATGGAACTAACGAAGTATAATGCTGCCAACTTAAATCAACTGTTGGATCGCATTACTAGAAACTCTATTGGAATGGACGAATATTTCGATCGTCTATTTACAATTCATGAGACAACATCAAATTATCCTCCATACAATTTGGTTTCGTTAAACAATGTGGAGTCTCGTTTAGAGATTGCTCTTGCCGGATTCAAAAAGAAGGAAGTTCATGTCTACACACAAGATGGTAAACTCTTTGTGGAGGGTCAGAAGGAAGATAAAGAAACGGAAACTAACTACGTCCACAAGGGTGTGGCTCAACGGAGTTTTACACGTTCCTGGACACTCAGTGAGGACACGGAAGTTAGATCAGTTACTTTTGAAGATGGGCTTCTAAATATTGTGCTTGGAAAAATTGTTCCAGAGGCACACAAACGAAAGGATTATCTATGAACAAACTTATTATTGGATTAACTTCATTATTAATTGCGTCTCCAGCATTTGCTCACCCAAGGAATTATAATAGTTCTGTATACTATCATCCTGAAAAGGATGTTATGGTGAGAAAAGATTGGAGACGATGTAAGAAAATTAAATATGTAACTAAGTATGATAATTGGGGATGGTATACTGAACGCAAGGTTCTTCCATTAAAATCTTGCTTTAAGCATACTGATAATTCAAAAACAAAAATTAAAGTGATTATTAGAGACTAAATAGTATTGAATATCGTCGCCGCAGAGGGGCAACTGGCACAAACCAGTTGACGCCCCTCTTTTTTCTTGGTATAATTAGATGGAGGTAATGTGACTTATGGCAATCAAACTGGCAGTTTTGAAATCGGGCGAGGATGTTATCGCTGATGTAAAAGAACTTGTGATGGGAGAACGTGTAATTGGATATACGTTTGTTAATCCAGCAACTGTTCGATTCTTAGATCCACAAGCTCTTTATGAGAAAGGTAGAGACATTGATATTGTTTTTGCTCCTTGGATTCCGTTGACATCACAGAAAGAAATTCCAGTTGCTCCTGATTGGATTATTACATTGGTTGAACCTATTCCACAAGTAACACAAAAGTATAAGGAAGGTATTAAAGATGGTCAAAGTTCTAGTTCTAATGAACAACTCGATCTTGGTTTCGCAGATTGAAGAGGTTGGATCTGAACTCGGAGAACCCGATTGTAAACTGATCGAACCATTTATTGTTGTTCAAACAACAGGAGAATTGATGCCATGGTGTATTGATTTTACATCACAAAATGAGTTTATGATCAGTTCAGATAAAATCTTAACCATTGTTGAACCAAACAATAAACTACTTGAAAAATACAAATCCTTGATTTCTTGATGAGATTTTACACCAACGTACAACTTGTCGGTAACCAATTCCTGGTCCGTGGTTATGATAATGGAGAACATTTTGCTCTCCGTGAAGAGTACAAACCAACTCTTTTTGTTGACAGCAAGAAAAAAGATTCGAAATATAAAACTTTGAATGGTAAACTTGTTGAACCCATTCACCCTGGTTATGTAAAAGACTGTCGTGAGTTTTTTTCAAAGTATGATGGAGTTGAAGGATTCAATATCTACGGTAATGAAAGGTACATTTATCAGTACATTTCGGATAACTATCCTGATGAGCACATCGACTTTGATATTTTAAAGATCAAGTTGATTACTCTGGATATTGAGACAACTGCTGAGCAAGGATTCCCCGATGTGCAAACTTGTGAGGAAGAATTGCTCACAATCACGATACAAGATTATGCAACTAAACAGATTATCACGTGGGGTGTCAAACCTTTTGTGGTTAAACAAAAGAATGTTGAGTATATTCGTTGCTTGGATGAAGTAGATCTTCTTAATAAGTTCATAACTTATTGGGAAAATGAACCGCCTGAGGTTATCACTGGTTGGAATATCCAACTATTCGATATCCCATATATTGCTGGACGCCTTAAAAAAGTTCTTGGCGAAAAACGTATGAAGCGTCTTTCGCCATGGGGTCTTGTAAGTGAACATGAGGTCTTTATTCAAGGCAGAAAGAACAAATCAATGGATATTGGTGGTGTTACCCAGCTAGATTACCTTGATTTGTATAAGAAATTTACTTATACCAACCAAGAATCTTATCGTCTGGATCATATTGCACTGGTTGAACTCGGTCAACAAAAACTAGATCACTCTGAGTTTGACACTTTCAAAGATTTCTATACTGGTAACTGGCAAAAGTTCGTTGAATACAACATCAAAGACGTGGAACTTGTTGACCGTTTGGAAGACAAGATGAAATTGATTGAGTTGGCACTGACAATGGCATATGATGCCAAAGTAAACTTCACCGACGTGTTTTATCAGGTCAGAATGTGGGATGCAATCATCTACAACTATCTTAAAAAGAGAAATATTGTTATTCCGCCAAAGGTTGGTGCCAAAAAGGATGACAAATATGCTGGTGCATATGTTAAAGAACCGATTCCTGGTAGTTATGATTGGGTTGTTTCCTTTGACTTGAACAGTCTATATCCACATTTAATTATGCAATATAACATTTCACCAGAAACTCTGGTGGATGAACCTCATCCAAGATGTTCTGTGGATAAAATCTTGTCTGGAACATTTATGGCAGATGGTCGTTATGCAACAGCAGCAAATGGTGCAATGTATCGCAAAGATGTGCGTGGATTTTTGCCAGAACTGATGGATAAAATCTACAAAGAACGCACCATTTACAAGAAAAAGATGCTTGCTGCTAAGCAAGAGAACGAAAAGTCACCCTCCAAGACACTTGAAAAGGAGATTGCGCGGTGTAATAACATCCAAATGGCACGTAAGATCCAACTGAACTCTGCTTATGGTGCTATTGGTAATCAGTATTTCCGATATTATAAGTTGGAGAATGCAGAAGCTATTACTCTTTCTGGTCAGGCATCAATTCGATGGATTGAGAACAAGATGAATGACTATCTAAATAATCTTCTTAAAACAGAAGGAGAGGATTACGTCATTGCATCCGACACTGACTCAATCTATCTTAATCTTGGACCTCTTGTTAGTAAATTTTTTGCTAATAAGTCTAGCGACAAAGCAGCGATTGTTTCCATACTTGATCAGATCTGTCAAGACAAGTTGGAACCATTCATCGAACAGTCTTATCAGGAACTTGCGGACTACATGTCGGCATATGAGCAGAAGATGTTCATGAAGCGTGAGAACATTGCTGATCGTGGTATTTGGACTGCGAAGAAGCGATACATTCTCAACGTATGGAACAGTGAGGGTGTTCAGTATGCAGAACCTAAACTGAAAGTCATGGGTATTGAGGCAGTTAAGTCCTCTACACCTGCACCTTGTCGCAAGATGTTGAAGGATTCCTTCAAACTCATGATGACTGGCACTGAAAATGATGTGATTGAATACATTGAAAGGTGCCGATCAGACTTCAAGAAGATGGATCCAGAGCAGATTTCTTTTCCTCGTTCGGTATCTGATGTCGAAAAGTATAAGTCAGTCAACTCAATTTATGATAAGGGAACTCCGATTCATTGTCGCGGAGCACTTTTGTTCAACCACTACATAAAACAGAAAAAACTCACCAACAAGTATTCTCTTATTCAGAACGGGGAAAAGATTAGGTTTCTGTATTTGAAAAAACCAAATCCAATTCATGAAAATGTGTTATCATTCATTCAAGAATGGCCAAAAGAACTGGATCTCAACAAATATATTGACTACGATCTTCAATTTGATAAGGCATTCTTGGAACCATTGAAGATCATTCTTGATTCCATTGGTTGGTCTGTTGAAAAAACTACAAACTTGGAGGCATTCTTCTCATGAAAGATCAATACGTAATCGATGACGGCGAATCGAAAAAGGAGAAATGGAATCGTGGACTTGACATCTTTATCGAATCAGTTCACAAACCAGACAGTGCATTAAGACAGTGTGCTCACAACCAAAAGTGTTATCATGAACTGATGGATGTGCGTAAAAATGTGCTAGAATATCTGCACACTCTTAGGTGGCATTGATGGATTTTTTGAAAGACATCGTAAAAGAGATTGGTGATGATTACACCAAACTTGCATCAGACATTGATGAAACTGAGACATATGTTGATACGGGTTCGTACATTTTTAATGCACTGGTTTCAGGTAGCATATTTGGCGGTGTATCTGGGAATAAGATTACTGCTATTGCTGGGGAGTCTAGCACTGGAAAAACATTCTTCTCGTTGGCTGTTGTTAAAAATTTTCTTGATAGCAATCCCGATGGGTACTGTCTTTATTTTGATACAGAAGCAGCAGTTAACAAGTCTCTTTTAGCAAGTCGTGGTGTTGATCTTGATCGAACAGTTGTTGTGAATGTCGTAACAATCGAAGAGTTTCGCAGTAAAGCACTTCGTGCAGTTGATATATACTTAAAAGCACCCGTAGAAGAACGCAAACCTTGCATGTTTGTGCTTGATTCTTTGGGTATGCTCTCAACTGAAAAAGAAATAACTGATGCTTTAAATGATAAACAAGTTCGTGACATGACAAAATCACAACTTGTTAAAGGTGCATTCAGAATGTTGACATTGAAACTTGGTCAAGCTAACATACCAATGATTGTTACTAATCATACCTACGATGTCATCGGTGCTTACGTTCCTACTAAGGAGATGGGTGGTGGTAGTGGCCTTAAATATGCCGCTTCTAGTATCATTTATCTTAGCAAGAAGAAGGAAAAGGATGGAACGGAAGTTGTTGGAAACATTATCAAGGCAAAGACTGCTAAGTCGCGTCTAAGTAAAGAGAATAAAGATGTGGAAATACGTTTGTATTATGATGAGCGTGGTCTTGATCGATATTATGGTCTTCTTGAACTCGGTGAACTCGGTGGACTTTGGAAGAATGTCGCAGGTAGATATGAAATTGACGGAAAGAAAGTATATGCCAAGGCAATCTACAAAGAACCTGAAAAATATTTCACGCCAGAGGTGATGGAACAGTTGGACGAAATCGCAAAGAAGGAGTTTAGTTATGGAGAAAGTTGAGAATCTTGTTCTCAAAAATCTCCTCTATGATGAAAAGTATTCTAGAAAAGTTATTCCTTTTATCAAGAAAGAATACTTTGAGGATCCTAGTCATAAAATTCTTTATGAGGAGATTTCTTCGTTTATTATTAAGTATGATGAGCTTCCTACGAAAGAAGCAGTATCGATTGAGGTTGAAAACAGAGAGGATCTAAACGAATCACTCTTTAAAGAACTTAGCAAGATTATTTCTTATCTTGATAAAGAACCTGCTGATTTTGATTGGTTATGTGACACCACAGAAAAGTGGTGTCGTGATCGTGCCATTTATCTGGCACTGATGGAGTCTATTGCCCTGGCAGACGGCAAGGACGAGAAGAAGGGACGAGATGCCATTCCATCTATTCTTTCTGATGCTTTGGCAGTATCATTTGATAATCATGTTGGACACAACTACCTAGAAGACTACGAAGAACGCTATGCTATCTACCACCGTAAGGAAGACAAAATCCCCTTTGATCTGGAATATCTTAACAAAATCACCAAAGGTGGTCTCCCTAATAAAACTCTCAATATCGCTCTTGCTGGTACAGGTGTCGGCAAAAGTCTATTCATGTGCCATGTTGCTAGTGCCGCGCTCATGCAGGGTAGGAACGTACTCTACATTACATGTGAAATGGCAGAGGAAAAAATTGCTGAGCGAATTGATGCAAACCTCCTGAATGTAAATATACAAGATATTGTTGACTTACCAAAACAAATATTTGATTCGAAGGTTAATAATCTTTCTAAAAAGACACAAGGCAACCTAATTATTAAAGAGTACCCTACGGCATCTGCACATGCTGGACATTTTAGGTCACTCCTTAACGAACTTGCACTTAAAAAGTCTTTTAGACCTGATATTATTTTTGTGGACTATCTCAATATTTGTGCCTCTTCGCGTTACAAAGGGTCTGCCAATATCAATTCCTATACACTTGTTAAGTCGATTGCTGAGGAACTTAGAGGGCTCGCTGTCGAAGCAAACGTCCCTATCGTATCTGCCACCCAGACCACTCGTTCTGGTTATGGTAGCTCTGACGTTGACATTACTGACACTAGTGAATCCTTTGGTCTCCCTGCTACTGCTGATCTTATGCTTGCCCTTATTTCAACTGAGGAACTGGAAGAACTGGGACAGATTATGGTGAAGCAGTTGAAGAACCGATATAATGATCCCACCATCAACAAACGATTTGTAGTTGGTATTGATCGTGCCAAGATGCGACTCTACGATTGTGAGCAGTCGGCACAGAATGATATCCTTGACAACGGCAAGGAAGAGGAGTATGATTACAAAGAAACCACTGATTTAAAGAAAAAGTTCTCTACACTGAAATTCTAATGATTGACACTCAAAAATACGTTGAATTTGTTCGTGAAACCACTAGCGATCCGTCTCTGGATTATGCTGCATTTCTAACTCGTCTGAATACTCTGGAACTTGAAAATGATTGTAATGTCACTCAACTTCTGACTGCTGCTCTTGGAATGACTGCCGAAGCTGGTGAGTTTACTGAGGTTGTAAAGAAGATTATCTTCCAAGGTAAACCATATAATGAAGATAATATCTTTCATATGAAGCGCGAACTTGGAGACATCATGTGGTATATTGCCCAAGCATGTATGGCACTTGATATTAGTATCGAAGAGGTAATTCAGATGAACTTCGACAAACTGAGTGCTCGTTATCCTGAGGGTGCATTTAGTATTGAGCGTTCTGAAAATCGTGTGGAAGGCGATCTCTAATGCAAACTCTGATCAACTATGTTACTGCTTTCTGGTCTGTGGTTGTTTTGAACTGTGCCCAACCAGTAAACTGGAAGTATTGTTATCGTGTTGATCAATGGTTAGTTCCTGGAATCCAAGAGGGAGTTGAGATTTATTTTAACCCCTCTTCGATTTATCAAAAAGAAAAAGAGTATTTACTAAATAAAGAATAGGAAGAATACTTTTGCTAACAATGAATCTTAAAGAAGTAAAGGCATTGATGGAAGCATATGGTGATGTTTATGCTCCCCAAGAAGTAGAGGAAGTTTATAAGGGTAAGCATGGCCAATCTGATAAAGAGTATGCTGACTCTCGCTCCCAAGGTGGTAAGATGGTCTCTGGTGACTCCAAGATGAGTGGTGCCGAATATACTCATGGTCGCAGAGTCAAGGCAGCAAACCCAGGTATGCAACCTGATGTAGGTGGCAAGACCAAACCCAAGTCTCAGGGTAGGATGGACCGTGGCACCCGTGCTGATCTTCAATATCGTAAAGCAAACTTAAAGAAAGAGGAGTTTGAACTCGATCAAATTATTGAGTCATTGGTTGAGAGAGGACACACAGAGCAAGAAGCATATGCTCTTGTTGCTCAATTCACTTTCTCCGAAGGTTATCAACGCAATCCTGAGAAAGGTGAGAAGGAAGATAAAAAGTATGCTCCTGTTCGTGGAGAAAAAACTCCTATGCCACCAAGAGGTGATAAGCGTAGAGAGGACTTTGAGAAGTGGTATGCCAAGCAAATGGGTCGTTGATGATTCTAAATAGTTCTAAAAAGAACTATGGCGACCAACGCGATAGAAACTGCAAAGCAAGAGAACGGATCCAGAGTTTTCTTTGAATCTTACATAGAGAGAGGAAAACTTCCATCCGACTCTGAGATGTTAAGAGTGTATGATGGATATAACGCAGAATGGAAATCAACATATGAAAAGCAAGCAACTGCATTAAAGAAGTTTCTTGGATCATCAAAAGGTTATGAGTATTCCAGAGACAATGGAATCATGCCTTACATTGAAGATATCGCTAAATCTGAGTGTGGAGTTAGTGTAAAAGATAGATGGAATCCAATGGATATCGTGATGGTCAAAAAGACCTTGAAGAAGACAGTAGAAGGAACAATAAAAGAACTCACTAATATTGAGGGTATGAGTAAAGAGGCAAAACTGTCTCTTTTAAATGCATATATGAAAGAAACTCTGAAAGAAAAAGTATTGATTGGGGTTTCTCTCAAAGCTATTTCAAAAACAAAAAAGACAGCAAGTGTTGAACTTGCTAATCTTGGTGGTGATAAAAGTGCAAGAGTTAGACTTGATCTCGTTCCTGGTTCTTTAAAGTGTACTCTTACTCTTGGAAAAAAGAAAGATTATTTGTTTGATACTGGTGAACTTGGATTTGACATTCAATCAGAAACTGGTGGTAAGATTCATGGACAGTCTAGAAACTTTCAGTATTCAAAAGCAAGAAATCTGGTACAAACAGACTTGACTCCCAAGGGAAAGGATGCTGGTGCTAAACTTGGAAAGGTGTCAAGTGTTGCCCTGGATAAATTTTTTAAGGGCATGAACATGACAAGACCATCTTCTGCCACAAAACATCCACATATCCCTCCTGTTGGTAAATGGACTGATGTTGACAAAAAATATTGGGTTGATTTGTATAATAAATTAAAGAACAACAGAATGATTGACTTTGGTGAAGTTGCAGTTTACCAAAATGGACAGAAAGTGGGAGATGAATTCTCTGATGTTTTAGAGAGTGCTATCATATATGAAACTGCGGGAGCTGATAGAAGTTCTGGTGGTAGATTCTCTTCAAAATTAATCGCTATGGAATGGGCAAACTGTTGGGTTCAGATTGCTAAAAAGAAAAAAATGAAAGACTGGTGCCGTGTTCTTTATTACGGAGCAAAAAAAGAGTTTGGATCATCAAATGGTCCTTTCCTAAAAATATATTGATAAATAATAGTTAAGAAGGATACTAATAAATGAAAACGTTTTCGGCATTCATTCAAGAAGCAGTAATCTCACGCGCTGTTGAAAAAGCAAAGCGTCTGGGATTAGTTTCGGATGGACATGGAAACTGGTATGATCGTCAAGGAAAATACAGAGGTAGAACTTATAAAGGTGATCTTCTTCTGAGTAAAGAGAGAGGACCGAAAGAAGAAGAACCACAACCTCAACAACAACGTGCTGCTGCCGCTCCACAAAAAGATGCAGAACCAGCAGCACAAGAAAGACCTGAACCACGTCGTCCTTCTGGTGACGGAGAATCTGAGGGTTCAGAAGAAAGAGAGGGAGAGACTCTCACTGTTGTATTTGGAAGGTTCAACCCTCCTACGGTCGGTCACGAAAAACTGTTAAATGCTGCAAAAAGACAAGCAGCAGGTGGGGCATACAAGATATATCCATCACGTTCAGAAGATCCTAAAAAGAATCCTCTTTCTCCTGATGAAAAGATTTCTTACATGAGGAGAATGTATCCAGATCATGGCGAAAGGATCATTAACGATGAGGATATGAAAAGCATATTCGACGTATTAAAGCAAGCAGATGAGGACGGATACGGTAGCATCAACATCATGGTTGGTGCTGATAGACAGGCAGAGTTTGAGAAACTCGCAACTAAGTATAACGGCGAACTCTACGACTTTGATGAGATTAACGTTGTGTCAGCAGGGGAACGCGATCCCGATGCTGAGGGTGTCGAAGGCATGTCTGCCTCTAAACTTAGAAAAGCAGCTGCTGATGGAGATTTCAAGGCGTTCAAAACGGGAGTTCCCAAAGCCTTAGATGATGAAGATGCAATGAAACTTTTTAACACCATCCGTAAAAAGATGGGTATTAAAGAAAAGGTTGCAATGGAAACATGGCAGTTTGCACCTAAACTTGATTGGAAAGGTCTCAGAGAAAATTATGTCAATGAACTGATCTTCAAAGTCGGTGATTTTGTAGAAAACTTAAACACTGGATTGATTGGTAAGATTATTCGTAGAGGAACAAATCATTTGATCTGTGTGACCGAAGATAACTTAATGTTTAAATCTTGGA
>JGI11772J19994_1000158_pt1 | contig 14469 bp, 25 predicted proteins | sample Etolagsurwater0m_FD_19994 | JGI IMG/M metagenome (IMG submission 19994) | reverse complement strand
CGTTTGGCCTCTACGCCTTCCTCTGTGAGATCTAGAAGGCCTTGACCAGCTATGTAATGCTCTAAATAGCTATGCATTGCAGTACCACGTGTAGCTGCCGTATTTTTAACACGTTCTGCCTCAACATTGCCTACTTTAGCTTTCCACCTGGCTATTGCTTGTTTCTTTTCTTCAGATTCCGTAGCTGATAACACCGTTGTAACAGATGGTAATTTTTCGTTACCAACATCATAGTGCCTTTGATCATTTATTAACGACCTAACGGACTTTGGGTATTCGTATAGTTTATTCCATTTCATATTTTTTTATGTTTAATTTTTATGCAGGCTACATTTTTTTCTATATCTTCAAATGGAACCCAACAAAATTCATCTTGTTTACCAAATTTTTTTCTATCATAAATGGCGTAAGGTTTTTTAACAAAGGACCAAGACTCAGGTTGACCTTTATTTTTTTCTACCCATTCTAAAAGAGAAGAGCGTTTAGTTGCTAGAAAGTAATCTGTTCTTTTAAAAACAACGAGATCTGCTTTACCGTGCATCCAACCATCATTACCCCTAACATTTTTAAGTTCAACTAAAGCCATTTCATCTTGGACTTTATCATCAGACCTATTAAATTTTTTCATGTCCTTAACATCAAACTTATACGTTTCGTTTTCTAACTTTCCTTCCATGTCCCAATGTTCAAACATGTCTTGTTCTCTAGTTGCCCATTTAACATTTTTTAAATGTTCAGCAAATTGTTTCTCTATTATTTTTCCTTGTGCAAACATATTTTATTTCTCCTTTTTTATATAACTAACTCGTCCAGAACGATCTCTTTCTCGATCAGGCCAAACACAGTTTATTTCTAGTTTACTTCCGTCTTTAGATAAAAGATTTATCATGTGACCGCGTTTAGTATCTTCTATCCAATATCTTTCAAAGTTGGAATATTCTATCCAACCATTTCCTTTTTTATTTGCCATTTTTAATGATCATTTCTTATTTCACTCATTTCTTTCCATGCTTTTTGACATAAAAATTCATCTGATTTAAACTTTTCTAAGTTTGCAAATGTTTTTGTTAAGCGAAACTTATCTATTTTTCTATTATATAATGCTTTGCGACATCTTTTTAATGTTACTAAAATATCTTTTCTATGATTCATCCAGCAACCTGTTTTAAATAATAAAAAGATACTAGAAAGAGAATCAATTAAATTATATATAAAGTTTCCAAAATAGTTTTTAGATTCTTTAATTTTTCTTAATGATCTTCTTAAATCATTTATTACTGTAGATAATTCATCTATTCTTCTATCTATATGTAATTCATCACTTCTTAACATAACTTTTATCTTTGTGTAGTATTTCATAGTGCTCCTTTATTTCTAAATTGTTCTGTTACTTGTTTAAGCAGGTCCTCATTGTTTTTTCTAAGTTTAAGGTTCTCATCAATTATCTTATCAACGTATTGATGTAGTTTCTTATTCCTAAATTCCAGCCGCTCGATTCTTGCCTCTAGGTCCTCGCCAGGTTCAACACCAGCGTTTTTATATTCTTCTTCAAAGGACATGGGCAGCGTTATGTGCTCAGTTATTTTCATTGAGTTCTCCAATTTGTATTACGTAACAAATCATTTATTTCTTGCTCTGTTATTTCTATTTCACCCTCACTATTACAGTGTGCGCATTGAATGGTTTCTTTTTCAGTTTCAGAAGTATCCTTCCAAATCTTTCTATAACCATTACCATCGCATCTAGGGCATATCATTTTACCTGACATCTTCTTTCCTTTCTAATATACTATCAGCAACAACTGGATTTATTTCTATTGAACCCTTTAATTTATTGCCATTTAGTACTCTCTTTATTTTATTAATTATAAACATTGGATCGTATCCTGCGTTTTCACAAACTTCTTTAAAGTCAGTGTTATTGAGATCAATCCAAGTTCTCGTTGTTTTCTTTTCCTGATCAGTTAGTGGTATGGCATTATGTCTAAACGATAATGCTTCAAACACTCCTTGATACAGAACGGCTTTCCATAGTTTTTCTTCAGGTGTAGCATCTTTATCTACTTCAGATGAAAATATCTTAGGTCTACCTGCTTCAGTCTTTAAGTTTGCCATTTAACTTTCGAGCTTTCTCTTTTACTAAAGTTTTTATTACTTGACTACGACTTAATTTCACATCGGGTGTCATTTTAGTCTGTAGTTTAGTAACAGTAACATAGGTCTCATTATCGACCGTGATGTTTTTGTACTTGCTAAAGTCAGTCATTATATGTATCCTTTCATTATTATTTGTTATATTTTAATATCCTATATATAGGATTTTATTCTTAAATAGTCAAGGAAAAAATGAAATTTTTATTAGTTCTACAAATCTGTTCTGTTATAGCCCAACAATGTACACAACCTGTTGAAATAGGTAGATACAAAGACCATTTTGATTGTGCAACCGCAGGTTTTATTAATGCTATGGGTGCTATAAGAGAAATAGGTGTTGAAGAAGTAAATAAAAATAAACTCTTAGTTAACTTTTCTTGTAAAGAACAAGAATCTACTTAACATTACAATAGTGGCCAACAACTAATTTATTGTCTAAGGTATACCAACCTTGTGGTTCACCTATGTTGTCTCTATACTTTGCAACTTGTTCAATAATTCTTTGACCAACCACAGCACAATTATCTTCCGTATCAACAGGATAATAATTTTTTTCTAGGTTATCAGGACCAGCTAATAATACTACTATAACTACTAAAGATTTCATCCTTGTCCTCTTGGTTTTTTTCTTTTNGGTAATTTTTTATTAAATGATTTNGCGTGTCTACCTGGACGCTTTCTTGGAAATTCTTTGATNAAAGTTATTGAACCTATGGATGATTTTTTCTTAGCCATTCTACGTCGTAATCATCTAGTTTTAAATATTTAATTGAACCATTTACATATTGTCTTGTATCTTCACCACAGTTTGTACATCTAAAATAATCACTTACGATTGCAACTAAAATTGCATCTTCTTCACAGTGTGGACAAATACCTGCAACTGTTTCAATGTTACCTAATTTAATTAAATGTAATTTATCTTTCACCACGGTTTATATTTCACCTTACCATCTTCTCGATAAGCAATCAATGATTGCTTACGATTTAAATCTGATGAATAACTGCAATGGACCCACCCGGATGATGGTTCTCCTTCCTTGTAGAACTCAAGAATAATCTGGTCCCAAATAAGGTTATCTCTAATCCATTGTGCTAATTCTTTATTATCTACTCCTGGTATTTCAAAGTCAGCTGCTGCTGAATTATTATCTGCGCAATGTTGACTGTTAATACTAGAACCTATTTCAATATTTAATTCTGCACAACGAAATCCGCTACGAATGATTAAAGGTTTGTCAAACTCACTACGTACTGGTTGTAAAATATTTACAGCTAGTGCTTTTAGGTTGTCTATTTGTTTTGGAGAAGGATTATTATTAATGCCTTTCCTCTCCGCTATATCGGACTTAGTCATTTCGTCCAAGGTTATGTTAGCTGTAAGTTTCATCTTATAATATTTGTTCGAATGGATTTAACTTTATTAATTTTCCTGGACATTTACAATAGTTAAAAACCTTACAAATTTTACACCAAATTTTAGTCATATTATTTCTTTTGACCAAAATATATTAATAATACAATGATTACAATGGCTAACGCTAACATTATTTCATTATTAATTTTTTAACTGTTAAAGTGCCATCTACATTAACATCTATTTCAGCGTCTGTTTCTACACATTGAAAACTTTTATTAACCATACTCATATTACGAGTAATTAATCTTTTATGTTTTAAACAATCAGATAATGAATCTTGAATTCTATGTTCCACTAAACTATCATTCATAAAGAATAATAACACTACTACTGTTTGAATCATACAAATCTGCCCTTGTTAGGACCTTTTTTAATCATATATTTAGATGTGCCATTAGCACCTATTTCTACTTCTTTACGAAGCATTTGAAAAAATTGTTTTTGTTTATCTGATTCCATTTTCTCTTGAGAATATTTAATCATTTTATGTTTGTTTATTTTTTCTCTATCAGCCATTACTTCATCCTCCAATATTCAGTTATTTGTTTCCACTCACATTCAAAATCTTCACAAGTATAATCATATTCTTGGAAGGTTCCTGCATTAATGCCCGTTTCCATTCCCATTACTAAATTTAATATCTCTTGTTGCGTCTTTAAGTTTTTCAACATCTTTTTTTAATTTTTCTATTTCATCTTCCATCATTTTGATCATTACACCGGTATGTAAATTTTCATCTAATAACTTTTGATGCTTTTCTATTTGTTTTGATGTCCATTCAAGAAGCATAAATTGCTCCTGGTCAATAGGCTTCTGGACGCTCGCCTCTAGTAAATCTTTTTCAAATAGCTGGTCCCTTGTCTCTAGTTTATTGAGTCTTTCAATTACCCCAAAGGCAAACCACGCGGCAACTGCTACGGCACCTATAATAGATAAAAGGTTTCTAAGTGGCAAAGCCACGTTAGTTTCATCGTTTATTTTCATAAACTCTATTTAATACTTATTGTTTATAGGATCAATTACTCTTTTTTCTCTATTTCATAGAACATTTTGTCAGAATCTTCCGTAACCCATTCCGAACCTTCAACGTCCCAGTAAGTAGTTTGGACCTTATAATCTGGCCAATCGGACTCAGTAGTGTAATTATTAACATTCCACAGAATGCGATTATTAGGCTGAGCTGCATAATTACCGTTAGCAAGAGCCAGTATATGCGCACACTTATGTTCTTGAGGAATTTCAGAATGTTCGGTATTGAGAATATTAGTTTCAGGATGCGCCCAGTCGACAGTAAAGAGATATTCTCCTTTATAAAATTTTTTATCTTTGCCACGGTATTTTCCTTCTACACCAGCCAACCAATCAAAGATATGAACGCTAGGCCAATAACTAAAACAATTCCACAATTGTAACTCGTCGACTTGCATATCTGGCACTTGTTCTCTAGAAAAACGTTTTTGGAAAAACGCTGAGATAGGCAACCGATAATAGATGGCACCATTTGGCAACATAATGTGAAATAAGATAGCACGACCTGAAATAGAGCTAAGACCGAAGATAACACATTCACGCTCGCCTCTTTTAGTGCTGTCCAAGTCATAGAGATACTCGGTCCTAATCTTACAATAAATTGGTGGTATGTTAGCGTTAAGGTATGCCATATTTTATCCATAAATATCTCCCCAAGAATACCTGATTCATAATCAACTTTATTTGGGACTGCAAGTGTAACAGCATTTTCCATAATCTCAATGATTTTTTTAGCTTGTTCTTCTGATTCTACTGAAATGTCCAATTCATCGTGTATTTGTATGTGTGGTATTATGCCTTCATTATATAAATCTAACATTGCTTTCTTAGTCATATCAGCTGCTGATCCTTGTATTAATTTATTTAAAGCTTTGTATGTAAATGCTCTTTTAATTCTTCCTCTACCATAAGTTCTTTCAGCTTCTTCTAAAGTCATTGGAGTATGCATACCAAAAGTATTTGGTTCCCATTTATCAAACCTACATCTACGTCCTAATAAAGTTCCAATTGATCCAGATAATTGTGCGTGCTGTGATGTTCTATTCATTAGTTCTCTAACAAAAGGTACATTTTCGTGGTACTGATTAAATAAATTTTCTGCTTCTGCTTTAGTTGATAAACCTAATTCAGCTTGTAATTTTGCTTTTCCCATTCCATAAAATAATCCTAAGTTAATTGTCTTAGCATTAGTTCTAGATATGCCTGCCATATCAGCTACTGTTTGGTGAAAATCTACTGAATTATCCTTGAATTTAGCCACAATTTGAGCAACAGAATCATCATACATTATTGGATCAGTTGTTGCCGCATAATGTACTACAAGTCTTGGTTCTTGTTGTGAGTAATCAAAACAACCCCATTTATGATTTATTTCTGGAAGAAACAAACCTCTTATCATTGGTCCTAAATCTTTATTTCTTGCAGGAATTTGTTGCAAGTTAGGATTTGAATAACTAAATCTTCCTGTAACAGTTCCACCTTGATCAGATCGAATTGGATTTATGTCAGCGTGTATTCTTCCTTTGTGTTCGTGTCTTAATATGGTATCTATGAAAGTTGTGTGAGCTTTATTAATTTCTCTGGCCTTATCAATTTTTTGTACTAGAGGATGCTTATGCTGGGAGAGGAAATTTTTTGTAAATGATGGTGCATTTGACTTTAGAGTTCTTTCATAGTGTAAACCAAGTTTGTCAAAAACTTGCGCAATGGACCTTGCTGCCCAAATTTGTGTATCAACTCCTGTTTCTTTTTTTATTTCTAACAGTAGCTGTTTTTCTTGCTGTGTTAATTGGTCTTTCAGCAACTGTGCTTGCTCTACATCTACTCTCACTCCCTTAAATTTCATATCAATTAAACAAGGAAAGAGCTGAGTTTCTAAATCAAATACGTTAGATAAGTTTTGTTTTTGTATCTCTCTTGATAATACTTTAAATAATTCTAATGTAAGTTCAGCATCTTTTTCTGCATAAGCTCCAACATACATCGCAGGTAGTTTATACATTTCTGATTTTGCATCTACACCTGCAGCTTCTGCTGCTTCTTTTAATCCTTTTTCATCTTTGACTTCTCTTAAGTATTCAAACGCTATACTATTTAATGTGTATGATATTCTATTTTCATCAATCAATGATGACATAACCATTGTATCTACAATGAAACCATTTATTTCAATTCCATAAGCTCTTAACCAACACACGTCATACATTGCATTATGAAATATTTTAGTGTTAGGTGCCTTACAAACTTCTTTTACATAATCTAATACTATTCTTTTATCTAAATTACCTTCTCTATGTCCTATTGGATAGTAACCTGACCAACCATCTACTGCAAATGCAACACCAATTATTTCTCCTTCACCAACAACTGCACCTGATCCTCTTGTTTTTAAGTTTGGATCTCTAGTTTCTAAGTCAATTGAAACATATTTATATTTAGATAAATCTGGAAAATGATCTGGACAAGTCCATTCTGTTTGTGCTGTAAACATATTTATAACCTTTCAAATAGTATATTCTCACCAGAAGAAGGTCTTCCAGGTTGAATTTGTTTTATTTCTTCTTGCTCTACTTTATACGATAGATACTTAACATAATCTGGTAAATAAGCATCATCAATTAATAATCTACCACCTTTTGGTAGATATTTCAAAGACCAATCTACATCAAAATAAAAATTACCTAAACCGTGTCCACCATCAACGTGAATAAAATCTAAAGGCATTTGTGGTTTTTTACCTTTTAATATTTTTTGACTTGATGCACCATAAAAATTAAATCTATTACCATAATGATCTCTTAAAAATTTTGCACAAGGAACAGTATAAGGATGTTCACATATATCTATTGAAGTTAATACTATATCTGAATTAGATGATAATATTATTGCTGAACTATGACCTGCATTAAAACCTATTTCTAATCCATATTTACAACCTTTTACTGCTTCTCTTAAATATTCTCTTTTCCAAGATCGTTCTTTTATAGGTATAGAATCTTTATTAATTTGTGTTTGATGAATGAAACAATAGTTTCCTTCTACTCCACCATTAACTATATTATTTAATTCAGATATTATTTTTAATTCTTCATTACCCCAAGATTCCTCACATTGAGGAATGTTCTTAGGATAATAATCAAAATAATTTACTTGTTTAGGTTCTTTCATAATATAGCAATTATAAATTTTTGAAATGCAAAAAAGTATGCAAACGTAGCTAATACCAAAAATATTAAATCTGTTACTGCTTTTGGATTCATTACTTTTTGTCTTTCAATTTTTTTATTTCTAATTCACAATAGTGAATTATTTTTTCTATGTCTTCTATTCCATTTTTATTTTTATAGCGACACACATACTTAATAACATTACCTTGAAAGAAACTCAAGTCATTCTTAGAAATGAATTCATAAGGTTGAATGCAAAAAGTTTTATAATGTTTCCCGCCTACCTGCCTTTCTTGTGGAAAGACTTTTTCAAACATATTTTTATTCGTCATATTATTTCTTCTCCTATGTTATATTGATATTCATAACCTTGATTCATTATGAATAAGTTTTCTTTTGCTCTGGTTACACCAACAAAGAATAATCTATGTTCGGTGTCTTTATTTACTTGAGCTGCTTCGTAAATAATTCTTTCTAAATCAGTAAACAAAATTACATTTTCTGCTTCTTCTCCTTTTACAGAATGTATTGTAGATAATTTTATTCTTGCAGGTTTACTTAGATCCTCGCCGCTTGCTACTAGATCCTCGATGTAATCTCTTTGGTAATCTTTAAATCGTAATGCCTTCCAGTCTCCAGATGCAATTAAACCGTGATCCATTCTTAATTCATCCATATCAATTGAATCTACGTTAACTAAGGATTTGCCACCGGAGAAACCATACTTAACATCACCTTTATCGTATTTTAAATATTCATAAATATTTTGTGCTTCTTCACCTGATATGTTTGCACCTTTGTTTAATCTATCCCAATCATTAATTGCTTTTATTACTTCTAAAGGTAATAAGTCATTGAATTTACAATCAAATCTATATCCAGTGCTTTGTAATATTGGCACTAAATTTTTCATTTGGTCATTGGTTCTAGTTAAAATCATCCATTGACCTTTAGAAAAATCAATATCTTCTAACTCTAAATTTTCTATTACATTACCTTCAGCTGCTCTTGGTTCCCAAGTTTTTATTCTTCTTTCATCAATGTTATCTAAAATAGATAATGCAACTTTATGCACTGCACGTGGTACTCTTCTAGATATAGTTTGATGGTCTGATACTCCTTCAAGATTAATAAATGTTTTAGGACTTGCACCTTGAAAACCATAAATAGCTTGATCATCATCCCCTGCAACAAAAGATCTTTTACACTTGGTTTCAAGATAAAAGAACATTTCCCATTGCAAGGGATTTAGATCCTGTGCTTCATCAAGAAAAACAACATCGAGGGATGGCGACAAGTCTTTCTCAACAAACTTAGAAATCATATCTGAGAATTCAAACATCGTATAATCTTTCTTATAATTAATAATGTCTTCATTTATTTGTTCTAACAAAGGTTCACTAATGTAATCAATTAAATCCAAGGCTATTGCAGAATCTTGCAAACTTGTTTTAGTACAACGAGAGTATTCAATAATTTTCATATATTGATTTTTATATTCATAGTAACCGTTTTCTCTTTCTACAGTTTCAAAATGCATATCTGTGTGGCCATATTTATTTTTAAAAGCATTCCAATTATTATCTTTTAATAATTGTGTAGCTGTATCTATTCCTAATGTTTTTGTTCCCATTGAGTGCATAGTGCATATCCAATCAAATTCATATTTTGGAAATTCTTTTTTTATTCTATCTCTAGCTTCATCAGCTGCAGCATTACTAAAAGTTATGTAGGCAATTTTCTTTGGATCAGTTTTGTTTACAATTAATTCATTATATAAATGTTTGTGTATTAAAGTGTGTGTTTTACCTGTACCTGGTGGTCCTGCAATTACTGTTCTCATTATTCAAATGACGCTGGTTTTCTTTCTAATTTTTTAGGTGCATACTTTTGTACTTCAATATGTTCTACAGTCCAAAGTTTAACACTCTTTCTTTCATTTTTAATCATTAAGTCTTTACTAACTTGTTTACCTTTAAATAATTGTTCTACTAATCTTATAGTTTTATTTTTTGAATAAGTTCTATCTGGCCAAGTTTTACTTCTAATTAGAAATCCCCAAAAATCTTTAAACTTAAAATAGCTAACTCCATTTTCAGTAAATGGTTTTCTTTTTAAAACATCTTCTATTGATTTACCATCTCTACTAATGAATTCAGTTAATAATTCTTTTAATTGAACATCTATCTTAGTATCATCTGGAGCTTCTAATGGATCCATTGCTTTCATTAATTTAGCTAACATCTTTCTCCAAACTAATTTAGCTACAGGTAATAATGGTGTTCCTAATTCTGTCATACAAACAACAGAAAATTTTTCTGGGTCGTGTAATGTTGGTCCATCAACTTCTATTGTTTCTTCATCAACAGTTACAAAAAAGATTGGTGGATCTGATGCATACTTTCTAATGGTAGTAATTTGTGGCATTCTAACTTCATCACCTTTACCAAAGGTTCTAGTATAACAAACTTTTTCATTACAAAAATTACATATTGGTTTATCATTACATCTATAATCATATTTTTTTGTATCAAGTTGTTTTATAATTCTTTGAACGTCTGTAGATTTTAAAGGTGGGTTAATAAATTTTTCTGTATTATAATCTTCTAATAAGTCTTTCCATTTAAGTGGTTCTGCCTTTCTTAAATAAACTCCTATGTTAAACAATCCATTGTCTCGTCCTGAATGTGCAATGTCTCCATTACCTTCTACGATAGGTCCTTCCTTAAAGATTGTATTTAAACAAGGTGGTCCATCAAGAAGTATATCTTCATTTTTTTCTTCTTGTTTAACTACTAATAATTCTCTTAATTGATCTTCATCTTGAACATACTTATCATATTCTTTTATAAAATTTTCTATTGTTAAAGAATCTCCATTATCATCTATTGCATATCTAACTGTTCTATCACCACCGTGATAAGGCATATTTAAAAAATTTCCTATGTCTCCTCTGTCTGCTTTAATTGTAGATTGTTTTGGAAATATTTCTGCCTTGGCATAACCTAATGCAGATGCCATCATTTGTAATTTTTGTCTCATCAAAGATGCTGGTATAAATTCTTTAGTAAAACAATATACGTGAGCACCACCTGATTTAGATCTAAATGTTATTAGTGGTAAATTTTTTTCTCTAATTTTTTGAATTAAATTTTTATGATCAAATGGATATGTATCTATATCTATTGCACCCCATTTACATTCATTATCTTCATTAATAGGTACAATACCTAAAGCAGGTTCAACTCCATTTAAATGTTTTTGCCAAAGTTCTTTTGTTACTGGTTGTTTAACAGTATAAGACCTAACTTCATTTTTACCGTTAGCTCTTATTTCATTTGTAATTTTAGTTGCACCATAGGCGCTTTCTAAACCTTTAAAAATTTTTTGTAATCTTTCTAACATAAATCCCTACATTGATGTTTGGGCGCCACATTAGTAGCGCCCAAATGTGTCAATTATTTGTTTTGCTGAGAAAGACTATCGTGGAAGTCTTTAGCTCTAGCATAAAGTTCAGCACTTTGTACTGGACCTTCTGTTTGAACCGCAAAGCCATACCACTGATTTCCTTTTCCAGAATTCAGTACTGAGGATAATTTATAAGAATATGCAAATGATGCAGGTGTAAATGAACCTTTTTCATCCTTCATAGTCTGTGACATTTGAAGTGATTGCCATTTTCTTGCAACTTTGCCTTGAGACGCACTCATTGAAATTAATGCAGTCTCAGCCTTACCATCTGGACCTAAAATTATTACATAATTTTGGTGTGTGGTTAGGATATAGTTACCATTTTGAAGTCTATCTTTACCACCATCTTTAGTAGTTTTAGATATGATATCAGAATCAGCAGGATAAATTTGTTCTGGTCTACCTGAACCAGTACCAAATTCTGCCCATTCTTGATACTCCAATTTATAGTAACAAGGAATAACAATTATTCCTTTGTCTCCATCATACAATCTTTTAGTGACTGTATTTAAAAACATTCCAGGTTCTGCACCTTCAACGTAATTTTGATTACGCTTCTGTGCTTCTCCAGAACTGTTTTGTAAAAGTTTCAAGATAGGTAAAGCAAGAGATTCTTGTCTTACATTCTCAAAACCTTTATGTGCATCTTCTCTAAACAATATAGTAGAAGGTGCTTGTGCTGCTTTTTTTACAGCAACGTCTTTATTTTCCATATATTAACTCCTTTTTATATTTGTACGGTTACCCACGTAAGTTTTAAAGCAATCAGGAAGGTTGATTCCAGACTCGTGACACTCCCTGATTACTCCTTTTAGGGTCTGAGGATGTACGCCTACTTTCTGGACAGGTTCGTATCCTTGACCTTTTGCAAGGACAGCATATTCTGCCGCCTTGTTATCTTCGCCACGACCAAAGGTAACAGTGATATCATTTTTAATAACATCACCTCGACCGTTGTTACGAAGCCATTCAAAAGCCTCTTCCTGTTTTTCAGGAAGTATTGATGCATTGTAAAATTGTGAAACTTCTACGGTTTCACCATCATTGAGCTTTAATTTTTCAATATTCATTTCTTTCATCATTTGAGGAATTTCAAATTGAGAAATAATGTTTGCTTGTTCTTTTAATTTTTTTACGCCTGCTTCTGCGTTTGCAATTTCGTCTTCTAAATTTTTTAATTGCTGTACTTTATCTGCTAGTTGTTTTGGATCAACTACTGCTTTTATCGAGTCTTGTTTATCTTGTCTAAAATTTATTTCACTCATAATTTTTTTACCTTTCTATTCTTTCTAATATAACTATGACAATTAAATTGTCAAGAGGTTTCTTTTTGATACAAATCAATTTCAATTGGATAATATCTTCTTTCTTGTTTGTCCCATTTTAATAAATTATATTTACCTCCTGTTATATCAGATACAATAGAACACGCAACCCCAATAATTGCAGGATCGCCTGTAAGTAGTAAATAATCTTTTGGTTTATAATCTTGTAATAATTTTCTTAATTTAAATACTAAAGGACCTGCACTTAAAATTATTTGTGCATTCTCAGGTAGTAAAACTTTTAATTCCCCAAATTCTCTTGCACCAATTATATTTATTTTTGGCATACCAATTTTTGTACCAGGTATATCTTGTATAACATACACCATAGTTTTAGTATTTGTTGAACCGAGGTTTTTTCCTAACATCATAATTATAAACTTCTTGACATCTTATATAATAATCTATATATAATTTCAATAGAAAGTTAAAATATATTATGCATTATAAATTTAAAAGCAAGCCTTTCGCACATCAGCTTAAAGCCCTTGAAATGTCCTGGGATAAAGAAGTATTTGCGTATTTTATGGAAATGGGTACCGGTAAATCTAAGGTACTTATTGATAATATCGCTATGCTTTATGATAAAGGTAAGATTAATGGTGCTTTAATTATAGCTCCTAAAGGTGTTTACAAAAACTGGTTGGAGTCAGAAATACCAAACCATTTACCAGATCACATAGAAAAGAAAATAGGTTTTTGGCAAACTAAACCAGATGCCAATGATATGAAAATGTTATTAAAATCTGATGAAGATTTACATATTTGTATTATGAACATAGAAGCATTCTCTACTAAAAAAGGAGTTGAGTATGCATATAAATTTTTATCTTGTCATAGAACATTAATTGGAATTGATGAATCAACTACAATTAAAAATCCAAATGCAAAAAGAACTAGAANCATTTTAACTTTATCTAAACATTCTAAATATAGAAGAATATTAACTGGNTCTCCTGTTACTAAATCACCTTTAGATTTATTTAGTCAATGTCAATTTTTAGATCCTTGGTTATTAAATCAACAATCTTATTATGCATTTAGAACTAGATATGCAATTTGTAGAAAAATAAATGTTTCTGGTAGACAGGTTGAGATAGTAGTTGGTTATAGAAATCTTGGTGAATTATCTGAACAATTAAAACCTTTTTCATACCGTGTATTAAAAGATGATTGTTTAGATTTACCTAAAAAAACTTATATGAAAAGAATTATACAATTAACTGATGAACAGAAAAAATTATATAAACAAATGAAAGAACAAGCTCTTGCATTTTTAAATGGCAAGATGACTACTACAGCAACAGTCATAACTCAATTAATGAGATTACATCAAATTACTTGTGGTCATTTCAAAGCTGATGATGGTTCAGTACAAGAAGTTAGTAGTAATAGATTAGATGAGTTAATGGATATCCTAGAAGAAATGGAAGGTAAAGCTGTTATCTGGGCCCACTACAGACACGATATTGAAAACATAGTTAATGCATTAGAAAAAAAATATCCTGGTGAAACAGTTACTTATTATGGAGATACTTCAACTGAAGATAGACAAAAAGCAATTAAATTAATTCAGGATCCTGAAAGTAAAGTTAGATTCATAGTTGGTACACCACAAACAGGTGGTTATGGAATTACTTTAACAGGTGCTAGTACAATGATTTATTATTCTAATGGATATGATTTAGAAAAACGTCAACAGTCTGAAGCAAGAATAGATAGAATAGGTCAAGAAAAACCTATGACTTATATTGATATCATAGCCGAAGGAACCATTGACGAAAGGATCGTCAAGGCTCTTCGGACTAAAGTTAACATCGCCACAGAAATTATGGGCGAAGAACTTAAAGATTGGATATAATTATTTAATTTTTATATCTAAAGGTTTGATTTCTTCTGGTTCA
>JGI11772J19994_1000156_pt1 | contig 14555 bp, 14 predicted proteins | sample Etolagsurwater0m_FD_19994 | JGI IMG/M metagenome (IMG submission 19994) | reverse complement strand
GGAATTTACGGAAGAGAAGCTGTAAATTTAAATATTGAAGCTGATATGAAAGATCAAGCAAAAAACTTTAGACTATTTGAGGAAACCTTAACTATTCTTAAGAAAGCTTGGAAAGAAAAATTTTTTGATCACAAAGGAGAATTTTATACTTATCCATCTCCTAATTATGTATGGCAACATGCTATGAGTAAACCAAGTCCAGAATTTATGGATATGGAAACAAATGTTATGAAAAAAATTAGTGTATTGCCTCAACCATATCAAAGACCTTATCCTCCAATTCATCAAGTAGTTGATGGCATAAGATCAATTGAATGGGCTGCACAAAATGGACTAAATATCATTATGTGGATCCCAACAGTAAAAGCACTCAAAATTAAATTTGAGGCTTTTAAAAATGCAAAATCTGAAACTGAAAAAAGAAATGTGCCGCTGGGTGAAGGTATATCTTTAGTTAGAGACATGTTTGTTGCTGATACTATGGAAGAAGCAAAAGAAAAAGCTGGTGAACATATGGTTAATTATATGAGATGGGTATGTCACTGGAGAGGTTTAGGAAACCATATGGATCCTGGTGAAGAATTACCAGTTACTCCAGGTAAGTTAGATTTATTGAATTATGAATTCTTGCATAAAAGAAATATGCTATTTGGAACTCCAGAGTATGTAATTGATAAAATTCATGAATTAAAATCTGAATTGAACTTACAAAACCTTCAAGTCTGGTCAAATTTTCCAGGAGTGAAACATTCGGATTGCATGAAAAGCATAAAACTTTTTACAGAAAAAGTTATGCCTCATTTCAAACAAGACATTGAAACTGAAATTAAAAAAGTTTCGTGAAACCATCTAAGATCCGTCTGACCGGTGGTGAGGCAGCTGTTCGTTCTTTAAAAAAAGAAAAAGTCAAACACGTGTTTGGATTGATTGGTTCGGCAACCATGGAAATGTTTGACGCTCTTTATCATGAAAAAAGTATAAAGTTCATAGGAGTTCGGGATGAGAGAACTGGGACTCATATGGCAGATGGTTACGCTAGAGCCTCAAACCAACCTGGAGTTATAATTGCAGGGCAAAATGGACCAGGTGCAACTAACCTAGTGACTGGAATTGCCCAAGCAAAAGCTGCTTTCTCACCATTAATAGCAATTGCTGGTTCTTATTCGACTAAAGATAATATGGAAGATGCTTTTCAAGGTCTTGATCAACAATCTTTATTCACCCCTATCACCAAAAAAACATGGACAATAACTAATTCAAAAAAAATACCAGAAACAATAAGCGATGCATTTAATGTTGCTATGACACCAAGAAGAGGTCCTGTTAGTATTAATTTACCTAGGAATGTTCTAGCAGAAACAAACTCTTATAATATTGATTTAAGAAAACCTTCCTATCTAAATTTTTCTAATCAAAAAGGAAAATTAGATGAGATCAAAAAGTCAGTAAAATTAATTAGTTCAGCAAAAAAATTAGTTATTATTGTTGGTGGGGGAATTAAACATAGGGGTAATTATAAAGATGTAATTCAATTAGCAGAATTTTTAAATTCACCAATAGTTACTGCCGCAGGTCATGGTGATGCCATCCCTTATGGTTATAAACTTAATGCTGGTCAAATGGGTCCAAGAGGTAATCCGGTTGCTTCTAGACTGGTTAAGGAAGCAGATATTATTTTAGCAATTGGTACTCGGTTAGGCTTTAATTCAACTTTTTATTCATATGATAATATCAACAAGAAAGCTAAAATTATTCAAATTGAAATTGAAAAAAAAATGCTTGGAAGATATTTTCCAATTTCAGTCGGTATTAATGCAGATGCAGCAACTGCTACAAAACAAATTTATGATGAATTAAAAAAGCAAAAAACTATTTTACAAATAGAAAATTGGACAACTAATTATTTAAATGAAAGAAATAATTTTTTAAAAAATAGAGAAGTTAATAATTTAGGTAAAAACTTTCCTATTCAGCCAAATGGATTGTTTAAAGAATTAAGAAAAGTTTTACCAAAAAATTCAGCAATTACATTAGATGCTGGAACTTTATGCTTACAAGCAACTGATGCTTTAGAATATTACAGCCCCCCTTCTTTATTTACTCCATTAGATTTTGGTTTGGTGGGATTTTCTTTTGCTTGTGGATTAGGAGTGAAGATTGCAAAACCTGAAAAAACAGTTGTGAGTTTAATGGGAGATGGAGGATTTGGTATGACTATATCTGAATTAAGCACTGCAGTTGAATACGGGATAAACACTACTACTATAGTGATGAACAATAAAAGTTGGGGTGCTGAAAAAGCGTATCAAAAAGATTTTTTTGGTAAAAGATACTTGGGAGCTGATATTGACAGTCCACCTTTTGATAAAGTTGCAGAATTATATGGCGCTAAAGGTTTTAAAGTTACAAAAGTTTCAGAGATCAATGAAGCTGTAAATGCTGCTATTAAATCAAAAAAACCATCCGTGATTGATGTTGATGTTGATCCTAAAGCATTATACAGTTTTAGAAGAGATAGTTTCAAACATAGAGAAAAAAAATGAAATTAGAATTAAGAAAATTTACAAAATTTGTTGATAAAACCTTCATTGAAGGTGGTAAAGAAGCAAAAGAACCAGTTTTGCTGGTATCTGTAGCAGCTGTTTTTAAAAATCCATGGCACGGTCAAGGTTTTGTTGAAAATTTGAGACCAGTTATTTTAGATCTTGCACCTAAACTTGGTGATATTTTGGTACCAGAACTAATTAAAGAAATCGGTTCACCAGAAAAAATTCTTGCTTACGGTAAAGCTGGTATAGTTGGTCTAAATGGTGAAATAGAACATGCTTCAGCATTTATTCATACTTTAAGATTTGGTAATAAATTTAGAGATGCTGTTGGTGGCACTTCTTATTTAAGCTTTACAAATACCAGAGGTCCTGCTGGGTCTAAAATTTCAATTCCAATGATGCACAAAACAGACTCTGGGTTGAGACCTTATTATTTAACTCATGAATTTACGATCCATGATGCCCCGTTTGATAATGAGGTTGTTATAGCAATTGGTGGTGCATCAAGTGGCAGAGCTCATGCGCGTACTGGCGATAGATACCAAGACATGAAAGAAATGGGTATTGAACCTAAGTAAAACTTGATGGAAAAGACTAAATCGTCATCAGGAACTTTCTATACATATAATAAAAAAGAGACAGTACCAATTGTATTCATTCATGGAGTTGGATTAACCCATGAAATTTGGCAGCCACAATTAGATTATTTTAAAAATTACACAACATTATCTTATGATATTCTTGGACATGGCAATACACCATTAGAAAAAAATCAAATAAGTTTTGATGATTTTTCAGATCAATTAATTGATCTTCTCGATGAGCTTAAAATTAATAAAATTCATTTAGTGGGCTTTTCAATAGGATCATTGATTGCAAGAAATTTTGCAATAAGATTTAAATCAAGATTACAATCTTTGACTTTACTTTGTTCGATTTTTAAAAGGAGTGAAGAACAACAAAAAATTGTTAATGACAGATTTGCTCAAGCAAAAAGAGATTTAAAACTATCAAAACAAGCTTTAAAAAGATGGTTTACTGATAAATATTTAGAAGAAAATCCTGATACTTATGAAAAAATTACTTCAATTTTATCAGCTAACAATATGTTAAATTTTTTAAAAGTTTATGAATTATTTGTTTTTCATAAAAATGATGAAAAATTTGAGGATATCAAAACTAATACATTGGTCATGACAGGAGAACATGATAATGGTTCAACTGTTGAGATGTCTGAAAAATTATGTGAGGTTATTTCAAATAGTGAATTAAAAATTATAAAAAATGGAAAACATCTTTGTAGTATTGAGTATGCAAATGAAGTAAATTTAGCACTCAAAGAATTTATAGAAAAATGTCAGAATTAAAAAAATATCAAATGTTTATTGATGGTGAGTGGGTAGACTCGGAAAGCAAAAAAACTTTTGAAACTCTTAATCCAGAAAATAATAAACCATGGGCAATAGTACCTGAGGCAAGTGCAAAAGATGTCGATAAAGCAGTTAAGGCAGCCCAAAAAGCTTTTGAAGGTGATTGGCCAAAACTATTGCCGAGAGAAAGAGCAAAATTTTTAAGAGCTATAGGAGATCAATTAAGAGCTAACGCTGAAATGTTAGGCGAAATTGAAACAATAGATACAGGAAAACTTTTTAGAGAAACCAAAAAACAGGCTATCTACATTGCAGAATATTATGATTATTATGCGGGTTTAGCAGATAAAGTTGAAGGTACAGTACTTCCAATTGATAAACCAAATGTTCAAGCTATCACAACAAGAATTCCTATTGGAGTAATAGCTGCAATAGTTCCTTGGAACTCACAAATGTTTTTAACTGCTACTAAATTAGCTCCCGCCCTTGCGATGGGAAATACTGTGGTGATAAAATCCTCAGAATTAGCTCCGGCTGTAATGTTTGATTTTGCAAAATTAATTGAAAAAACTGGAATACCAAAAGGAGTGGTAAATGTTATTACTGGGTTTGGGGATCCTTGTGGAAAAGCTTTAACCACACATGATTTAGTTGAAAAAATTGCTTTTACCGGTGGGCCAGAAACTGCGAGACATATTATTAAAAATTCAGCTGAAAATTTATCAGAAGTAAGTTTAGAACTTGGAGGCAAAAGCCCAGTTGCAGTATTTGACGATGCTAATCAAGAAAATGCAATCAATGGGATCACTGCTGGCATATTTGGTGCTAGTGGACAAAGCTGTATTGCTGGCTCGCGACTTTATATTCAAAAAGGAATATATGATGAATTTTTAGAAAAATTAGTAACTAGAACAAAAAAAATTAAAATTGGAACCCCTATGGATCCTTTGACTGAAATGGGTCCTTTAAGCAGTTTTAAGCAATTAGAGATTATTGAAAAAAATATTAAAGAAACTATTGAACAGGGTGGTAAAATAAAATGTGGTGGTAAAAGAGACTCATTTTCAAATGAGGGATATTATTTTCCACCAACGATAATTGAATGTGATAACCATAACCTTCCAGCCGCTGAAAATGAATTATTTGGACCCGTTCTTTCTGTAATGAAATTTGAGACTGAAGATGAAGTAATTGATAAAATGAATGACAATCAATACGGTTTATCCTCTGGAGTTTACACTAGTAATTTATCTAGAGGCATGAGAGTTTCAAAGGCGATCAGAGCTGGTATTACTTTTGTTAATACTTATAGATTAATTTCTCCATCAGCTCCTTTTGGTGGAATTAAAGATAGTGGTTATGGCAAAGAAGCTGGCATTGAGTCTATAAAAGACTACACAAGGGTTAAGACTACTTGGTTCTATACATCAGATGAACCAACTTTAGATCCCTTTTCAATTAGATAATCAATTGACAACTAGACATTATTTTTTGGTTTTACTGATAATGGCTATTTTTGGTAGCGCTTACCCCGTTGGTAAACTTATACTAAATACTTCTTTGCCACCTATGTTAATGGCATCAATTAGAATGGGAATTGTTTTTTTATGTTTAATCCCTTTATGGAAATTTAAAATACCTGAAAAAAAATATTTTATTCCATTAATAGGTTTTGCATTTTCTATGGGCGTAGGGGTTTTTACATTCATGAATTTAGCTCTTCAAAAAGCTACAGTTGTATCTCCAATAATTATTGGGGCTCAATTGGCGGTACCATTCTCAATAATTATAAGTTCAATTTTTTTAAGAGAAAAAATAAATTTAAAAAAATGGTTACTAGTTTTAACTGCCTTTATAGGAATAATAATCATTGGTTACGATCCTGAACTTAAAGGAGAAGTTATTGCATTAATTTATACAGCTATAATGGCTTTTTGTTATGCATCTGCTCAAGTTTTTTCAAGATATCTAAAAGAACTAGATGTAAAATTAACAAATGCTTATATGGGGATATTGGCTTGCGTAAGTTTATTAATATTATCCATTATTTATGAGGGTGATACCTTATTTCATTTAAACAATATTAATCTAGCAACATGGTTATTAATTTTACATAGCGCAATTATCATTTCTTTAATTGCACACATGTCTATGTTTTATCTTTATAAATTTTACCCTATAGGACAGGTTATGCCATTTTATACTTTGTTTCCTTTATTTGGTATCTTACAGACTTTTTTAATATTTAATGAAATCCCTCCAATATTAACTTTCATTGGAGGAGGAATTGTTCTAACTTCAGTTTTTTTAATACAAAAAATAAGGTAATTTTCTCATTGAATATTATAAATATTCATAATTAAATTGGCTTTTTATAAATTGTTAACAATAAAAGAGGAAGATAATGAAAAAATTAATTATTGCTGCTTTTATATTTGTGTCAACTTTTACAACAAATGTATTTGCAGAAATCAAAATGGGAATCATTTTAGGATTTACTGGTCCGATTGAATCTCTAACACCTGCTATGGCTGCATCAGCTGAACTAGCTTTTAAAGAAGCTTCAGACTCTGGTTCATTATTAGGTGGTGAAACTATTTCAGTAGTAAGAGCAGACTCAACTTGTGTAGACTCAGCGGCAGCAACAGCAGCAGCTGAAGGAGTGATTTCACAAGGTGTAGCAGCAATCATGGGAGCTGACTGTTCAGGTGTAACTGGTGCAATTGCATCAAATGTTGCTGTACCAAATGGTGTAGTAATGATTTCACCATCAGCAACTTCTCCAGGATTAACAACTTTAGACGATAATGGATTGTTCTTCCGAACTGCTCCGTCAGATGCTAGAGGTGGTCAAATTCTTGCTGATATTACAAAAGATAGAAAAATTAAAAGCGTAGCAATCACTTATACAAATAATGACTATGGTAAAGGTTTAGCTGATGTTTATAAAGCTTCAGTTGAAGCCCATGGCATTAAAGTGACTGCAGTAACTGCACACGAAGATGGAAAAGCAGATTATTCATCTGAAGTGGCAACACTTGCTTCGGCTGGTGGAGATGCTGTAGCTGTAATTGGTTATCTTGATCAAGGCGGAAAAGGAATCATTCAAGCTTCTTTAGACTCTGGTGCATTTGATAAATTTATTTTATCAGATGGTATGATTGGTCAATCACTGGTTGATGCTTTTGGAAAAGGTTTAAATAAATCATTTGGTTCTATGCCTGGATCAACTGGAAAAGGTGCTGGTGTTTTTGCTGATGTTGCAAAAGCAGGTGGTATCGATAGCTCTGGTCCATACACAGGAGAATCTTATGACGCTGCAGCTTTAATCGTTTTAGCGATTCAAGCAGGTGGTTCAGCTGATAGAGCTTCAATTGCAAAAAATATAATGGCAGTTGCTAACGGCCCAGGAACAAAAATTTATCCTGGTGAACTAAAAAAAGGTTTAGATTTACTAGCTAGCGGAAAAGCGATTGACTACGAAGGAGCTACTGGTGTTTCTTTCACTGATGTAGGTGAAGCAGAAGGTTCTTTCTTAGAGCAAGAAATCAAAGGCGGAAAATTTAAAACTAAAAAACAAAGATAATTGTTAAAATTTAGAAAAACCCCTAGCATTAATTTGTTAGGGGTTTTTTTTATTGACCTAAAAAAATCCTTAATATTCCAATTATAGAAATCAAGATTAAAAAATAAAATACTACTTTTCTGTATGTAGCTTCTTTAGCTTTTATAAAAAAATTATCACCAATATAGACACCTAAAGGTAAAACTATAGTAATTGAAAGAACCCTATAGATCGTTGTCATATCTATTATTCCACCAAAAAAACTCAATATGAAAGCATAGATATCTGTTAAAAAAAATAAAGCAGCTAATGAGCCCCTTATAATTGCAGGTTGAATACTTGTAATTAATAAAAACAAAGCTACCGGCAATCCTCCTAAAGTTGAAAAACCATTTAAAATTCCTGAAATTGTACCAGTAGCTACTTTTGAAACTAAATTATTTATTTTTAGATTTGTATAACCCTTCATAAGCAATAATGAAAAAAAGATAACTACCAAACAAATTATTAGATGTGTGATTTGAGGAGATAAATATTTTAATAAATAAAGACCTATTGGAGAACCAATTGTAATCCCAATTAAGATTTGAACTACAAATTTCCAATCAATTTTATTCCATATATATGGAATCATAAAAATACTAACAAAGACCTCTAATAATAAAATTATTGGAACTATTTCTATTGCTGGAAGTATAAATGATAAACCTGAAACTGAAATTGCAGAAAAACCAAATCCATTAAAGCCTCTAACTATAGAGGCAACCAAAATAATTAATGCAAANATAATAAAATTATTTAAATCAAAGTTAAGTAAATCTAATAAAAACATTAAATGATATATTTATCAGCTAGGTAAATTATTAATCCTATTGCAATACCTAATAAAATATATCTCATAAATTTTATTTTATTTCTATTTTTTCAGGAAGTATACCTTTGGGTCTGTATCTCATTATTAACAATAAGCCCATTCCCATCATTAGATATCTAAAATATGGTACACTTTCTATTAAATGTAATTTTAAAGCATGAGTTTCAGCTAAACCTGAGGTAAATAAATTTATCAAATATAGTGCAATAGGTGCTGCCTCGATCCATAAAAACCAAACTACAAAACCACCTAGAATTGCTCCAAAATTATTTCCACTGCCACCAACAATTACCATAACCCATATTAAAAACGTGTATCTCATTGGCTGATAACTTCCTGGTGTAAATAAACCATCTTGGGTCACTAACATTGCACCTGCAATACCAACTATTGCTGATCCTAAGATAAAAATAAATAAATGTTGTTTAACAACATTTTTACCCATTGCATTGGCTGCTTCTTCATTATCTCGAATAGCACGCATCATTCTTCCCCATGGCGAGTAAAGAGCTTTTTGAGTTAATATCAAAAGTATTACTACGACAATTAAAAATAAACCTGAATAACAAAGTTTTACAAATATAGAAGAACCTTCAATAACAAATTGATTTAATGCAGCTTGTCTTTCCGATATATCTGATATTAAATTTAAATTACTCGAATTAAATTTTTCAATTAAATTAATAAACCATTCTGAGGATTGTAAATCTACTTCGTAGGGTGCTGGTCTTTTTAAACCAATAACATTTTTTACACCTCTTGTTAACCAATCTTCATGTTTAATAATTGCTATAACAATTTCTGAGATTAATAATGTAGCAATAGCTAAATAGTCAGATCTTAAACCCAATGCTACTTTACCAACAACAAAAGCTAGTCCACCAGCAAATATAGCTCCTACTATCCATGAAAATATAATCGGTAAACCAAATCCACCTAAAAAACCAGTTCTTGCAGGGTCGACAGCTTCAATAGCTTCTATTCCTGGATCAGTCGTAAATCTTATTATTATTATTCCTAATATAATTATAGTTGCAATGGAGTAAGTTCTAATTTTTGATTTGGTAAAATTTTTTAATATAAATCTGATCACTAAAATCATAACAATGATTAACCATAAGCACATTAGAATATCAAAACCTCCAGCTTGCCAAGCTTCTTGAACAGGATCCACAGATATTAATACAGCAGCAAGACCGCCTAAAGCAGTGTAACCCATAATTCCAAAATTAATTAATCCGGCATAACCCCACTGAATATTTGCCCCCATAGTCATAACTGCAGAAATTAAACATAAATTAAAAATAGATAAGGCCATATTCCAGGATTGTAAAAATCCCACTAATAAAATTAACCCCATCATAATTGAATATGCAGCAATAACGTTTAGGTTCTTTCTCACAATACTTTTCCTTTAAAAATTCCTGATGGTCGATATAACAAAACAATTACTAATATTGAAAATGATACAGCAAATTTATAATCTGTAGATAATAGCTGGACTAAACTTTCAGGTTCCATGCTCTCTGGCAATATATACATAAAAAATTTCTTATAAGCATAAGTTAAAAGTATCTCAGAAAAAGCAATTACATAGCCACCTAAAAAAGCACCAAATGGATTACCTATACCTCCGACAATTGCTGCAGCAAAAATTGGCAGCATGTTATTGAAATAAGTAAAAGGCTTAAAGCTTTTATCTAAACCATATAAGGTTCCGCCAATAGTCGCTAAAATTCCTGCAATTATCCAGGTAATCATCACAATTCTTTTAGGATCTATTCCCGATAATAAAGCTAGATCTTCATTATCAGAATAAGCTCTCATGCTTTTTCCAGTTTTGGTTCTATTTAAAAACCAAAATAAAGTAGAAACTAAAGCTAAAGTAACAATTACTGTTATGATTTGAGTAGATTTAATTGCAAGTCCTTCATTTAATCCTGTCATTTCTTTAAACTCACCAGCAGTAACTAAAAATTTTTCTCCATCAAAAAATCTTCTATCATCAGGTCCAATAATTATTCTTACTACTGCTTGAGTAACAAACATTACACCAATACTAACCATTGCAAATTGAACNGGTGGACTTTTGCTTACTCTGTAATATTTAAANACAAATTTATCAATTAGTAACATATACATAATCATAAAAATAATTCCAAATGGGATAGCTAGTAATGCTGTTGGCAAGAATCCTAAAGAAACTCCCAATGACTGCAAATACCANGTGAATAATATCGTAGCCATAGTTCCAAAAGACATCATGTCNCCTGTNGCAAAATTTGCAAATCTTAATACTCCATAAATTAAAGTTACAAAAATAGCTCCAAGAGCTAATTGAGAACCATATGTGATTGCAGGTACAAAAATANAATTAAGNAAAAGTATTATTGCGTTTATAAAATCCATATTATCCGCCTAAAAAAGAGCTTCTTACTCTTGGATCATTAAGTAATTCTTGTCCTGTTCCAGAATATTTATTTTCACCAGTAACCAAAACATAGCCTCTATCAGAAATATTAAGAGCTTGCTTTGCATTTTGTTCAACCATTAAAATTGCTACATTGGTTCTTTTAACTTTAACTATATGATCAAATAATTCGTCCATAACTATTGGCGAGACACCTGCGGTTGGTTCATCCAACATTAGAACTGTTGGCTTAATCATTAAAGCTCTTCCAAGAGCTACTTGTTGTCTTTGACCACCTGATAATTCTCCAACTAATTGATTTCGTTTTTCTTCTAAAATTGGAAAAAGATTATAGATTTCTTCAATAGTATCTCGATAATCTTCTTTTATTAAAAAAGCTCCCATTTCTAAATTTTCTTCAACAGTCATTCCTGCAAATACATTTTTAGTTTGTGGTACAAAAGAAATACCTTCTTTAACTCTATCTTGAGGGGATAATTTCGAAATATCTTTTCCATTAATTTTTACATTACCGGATTTTAAATTTAACAAACCCAACATTGCTTTCATTGCTGTAGATTTGCCTGCTCCATTTGGCCCTAAGATTGAAACTATTTCACCTCTCTCAACATTTACAGAACAAGAATTAATTATATCTGGGCCATTTCCATAACCACCAGTCATTTTAATTCCTTCAAAATAAGCCATTATTTTGTATCCTCAAGTTTTGATCCTCTGCCTAAATAACTTTCAATAACTTTTTCATCTTTTTTGGCATCTTCTACTGTGCCTTCAAATAAAACTGAGCCTTCTGCCATTACAATAACTGGGTCACACAGTCTTCCAATAAAGTCCATATCATGCTCAATCATGCAAAAAGTATAACCTTTTTCTTTATTTAATTTTTCAATCGCAGTACCTAAATCTTTTAGTAAAGTTCTATTAACACCAGCACCCACCTCATCTAGTAAAACAATTTTTGCATCAACCATCATTGTTCTTCCTAATTCTAATAATTTTTTTTGTCCTCCAGAAAGATTTCCAGCAAGTTCGTTGGTTAAATGGCCTAAATTTAAAAATTCTACAACTTCTTTTGCTTTTTCTTTAACTAATTTTTCTTCTGCTGCAACAAGATTAGGTTTTAATAAAGCTGTCATTAAATTTTCACCAGATTGATTTCCTGGTACCATCATCAAATTTTCTAACACAGACAAATTACTAAATTCATGAGCAATTTGAAAAGTTCTTAATAAACCTTTGGAAAATAATTCATAAGACGGAACATCAGTAATATTTTCATTATCAAATATAACACTGCCACTAGTACTTTTTAAATTTCCTGCAATTAGATTAAATAAAGTTGTCTTTCCAGAACCATTAGGTCCAATAATCCCGGTAATTGATCCTTTTTTAACTTTTAAAGAACAATTTGAAACTGCAGCAAGGCCACCAAAATATTTACTTAAATTATTAATCTCCAAAATATAATCAGACATTAAAATTATTTACTCAATCTCTTATGAATACTGTTTAAAACTTTTACTATAGACTTATAAGTTCCTTGATTAGAAAGTTCTTTGAGCCCTTGTTCGTTTAAACCTTTTGGTGTTTGAGAGTCTTTAACTAAAAATTTTAAATCTTTTTTTGCATTCATAGTGGCATCTTCCGACAAAGCTAAAAATAAAGAAGTAACATATTTTTGTGCATCTAATTTTTTCACTCCTCTTTTTATTAACCAGTCGCTCATTACTCTTAAAATTTCATAATATGAAGCCATCATGCCAGATGTAGACCAAAAATTAATTGATAATTTTTCATTTTTGATTTCAACAGTGGTACCTAAATTATTAAAAAATTTTTTTACTTTAGCGTTTGGTGGGCAGATTGGAATCGGACCTTTTTTAAGAGAAATTGGTGGTAATGGGATGGCTCTCACTATATCGACATTCTTATTTTTAATCATTTTTTTTAGTTGTGCTAAAGTGATTGTAGAAATAAAGCTAACAACTGTTTGTTTTGATCTAAATTTTAAATCCTTAATTATTTTTTCTCCAACCGTAGGGGTAACTGATAAAAACACCCAATCAGATTTGTTAATTATCTCCTGATTATTTTTTGCTATTGTTATTTTCTTAAATTTTTTTTTAAGATTATTCGCAATTTTTCTATTTCTTGGAGAAATTATGACATTTTTATAAATTATTGATGAATTACAAATGCCTGTAATTACAGATGATGCTATTTTACCTGTTCCTATAAAGCCTAATCTCATAATTGTAAAAATTTTTTATAGCAAATAATAGATTAATTTGAAAAAAAAGAACCTCTAATTCTCATAAGTTCTCTACTCAAATCTTTATTTTCTTTAAAAGGACGTCTTCCATGAAGCCAGAAATAATTATTTGCAACAATAGCAGAACCAACTGGCAATTTAGTAATCACTTTATTTTTACTACCTTCTAATGAGTCCGAAAGTTTTTGCAGAAAAATCCCTTGTTCCATATTTTTTGGTTCGGGAAACTGGTCTATATAAGATATTTGTGGTTTTCCTTCTTGATCAGGAAAAAATATTGGATGTTCAACTTTATAATCAATATTTTTACTTTTTGGAGATCCCCAAACAAAATTTTGTTTTCCGACTGGATCATTAAAAAGTTCTTCACAATATTCCCAATCGTCTAAATGTAGCATTGCAGTTTCTCCGCCTTCAACATTTTTTTCTTCTAATTTTGACATTAACAACCAATCTGTAATTTCTTTAACATAAGTGCCATCTGTATGAAGATCCATATTTGTATAAGCTTTTCTTAAATATGAGTCACTTTTGTCTTCATGCTTGACATGAAACCTAGCATAATATTTTCCAGCCATTGCATCATGATTAGGATTGCCAATTAGATGTGCAACAGCAGTTGACAATTTAACTAGAAACACATCATCTATTTTTGAATTTAAATTCTCTGGTTGAATAACAAAACATCCTGAGTTTCTATCATTTAGAATTTCATTTAATAATTTACTGAGCTGTTTATCAGAGGAGTCATCTAAATATTTTGCAATTGTAAATCTGGTGAAAGGTTTATATTCAATTGCAGTTAAATCAAATCTAGAGAATTTTTCTAATAAGTTTTCTAATATTTCATCCTCAATTTGAATATTAATTATTCTATTTGAAGATTGATGTTTGGAAATTTTGAATCCAGAAATTTTTATCATAAAAATATATATTAATAATATTAATCAAAAAGTCTAAAAATAATTATTAAGCACTGCCATAGCAAAAGCTGAAAATATAGCTGGGTAAACATAATTTTTTTTAGATATAAAAAAAATCATTAAACTTAATACAACAACAGCTAATCTACTGAGGTAGCTTGCATCAGATAGAACGCCTACTGGGAAAATTACAGTTCGTGCAATTAAAGCTGCCAAAGTTGAATAAGCCAAACAATTAAACCAATTAAATATTTTTGATGTTTCTTTTATTTTGACAGATGACAATACTCCTAGAAATCTTGATAAAAAAGTAGCAAGTGATGTAACTAAAATTGCATAAAAAATACTAACTGACATTCATTTCTCCAATTAAATATGCAATTGTTCCACCAACAAAACCCCCTAATAAAATTGACCATTCAGGTGAAAAAAAATAGAAAATTGGTCCGAGTAAAGCCCCTAATGTAACAGATAAAATAATTTGTATTGTTTTCATTGCTCCAACCATCATGCATATAAAATAAATTGGATTTAAAATTGCTAACCCCATTAACATATCTTTGTTGAGATA
>JGI11772J19994_1000155_pt1 | contig 14582 bp, 2 predicted proteins | sample Etolagsurwater0m_FD_19994 | JGI IMG/M metagenome (IMG submission 19994) | reverse complement strand
AAAGCACAAATAACTCCTGGATTCTCTGATCGTAAGTTTGATGGGGGTGTAAATCAAAGAAATTTCATATTTGGTTCTAATTCATTCTATAACTCAAAGGGTACTGATAGTGCCTTCAAGATTCTTTTCAATGCTTTATATGGAAAGAATGTAGAAGTTATTCGACCCAGTAAATATCTGCTTAGACCATCTGATGCAAACTATAGAGTAACTCAGGATATCATCCTTGAATCAATTACAGGAAATCCTCTGGAACTTTTAAATAGAACATTGTATCAGAGATCAACTGGTGCAAGGGGTTCTGTTTCCAATATCATCCCTCTTGTTTACAATGAGGGTCAGTATTTCCAAGCTTCAATTGATTATGGATATCAAAGAGATACTAACACCACAGGTTCAATCTATAGTAAGTTTGAAACAAATCCTAAAACTAAAATTCTAAACAATGTATCTGTTGGTTCAAGTGTTATTGATGTTGATTCAACTGTTGGGTTTGCAAAAAGTGGAAGTTTAGTATTAAAAAATGCAGATGATGAAGATATAATTACAAACTATACAAGTAAGAATATCAATCAATTCTTTGGTGTTGATATTATTGAAAATATTAGTGAAAAAACAGATGTTAGACAAAATAATTATTCAGTAGGTTATGTAGGTTTTACAACTGAAAATGAAATCAGAGTTCGTGTTGCAGCTGCCCTGAAGACTTTAAAATATGATGAAGATAACAGATACTATAATAAAGGTGATATTGTTAATATTCAATCACTTGGATTAGAATCTAATACTATCCCATCAAATAACTGGTATTTTAATGTTAAAACACAGTGGGATGTATTAAACATAATTGAAACTGATAGTGCTGAAAATAAGTATTTAATTACAACTGAGGATGAAATCAATCTCTATAAAGGTTATAGAATTGTTCTCACAAACTTAACTGAAAACGCCAAACCTACTTTCTCTGGCACAGTTACCAGAGTTACTGGAGAAAAAAGTTTTGAGGTTAAACTGAATAGTTCAATAAATGTTGATAACATTTATAGTTTTGAAAATCAGATCTTAAGAGGTAATTCTATTAAGTATGATTCGCTAAACAACAACATTGCGAATATTCAAAACACTTATGCAAAATCAGATGATGTGCTGATTGCATCAAATTCAATTCCTTTTTATGATAATATTCCGATAGATCCATCAAACAAATCTATCACTTTTACTGGTGATTCTACTGGAACCGATAAAACTATTCTTGTTCTCACCACAAACAGGGATCATGGTTTTTGGACAGGTGATGCTATTTTTTATAACCATGGAAGAACAATTCAAACTATTACCAACGTTGATGGACAAGTTATCACTACTGAGATTATATCACAGTTTACTGGTGTTAGTGAGGGTGTATATTATGTGAATAGACTTGATTCTTCAAGAATTCAGTTGAGTAAATCAACTTCTGATTTGTATGCAGGAGAATATGTTACCTTAAACGGATTTGTTGTTGATAATAAATTTACTTACTATCCTTTCTTTAAGAAACAAGTAGAAGCTCAGAAGATTTTAAGAGAGGTTACAACACCCAACAATGAATCTGGAACTTATGATACTGACCCTGGTAGTGTTGGTATATTAATAAATGGTGTTGAGATCTTAAGCTATAAATCAAAGGATGAAGTTTTTTATGGTCCTCTTACAAAAATTAATATAAGAGAGGGTGGTAACAACTATGATGTTATTAATCCTCCAGCATTAAGTATTGTTGATACTGTTGGAACTGGTGCTACAGGTGAAGTATCAGTGAGTGGTGATCTAAAAGATATACTGATTAGTGATACTGGTTTTGATTATGTTGAGAAACCAATTGTTAAGATCACTGGTGGTGATCCAACCAGAGTTGCTTCAGCTTCTGTTCAGATGTCTTTCATCAAGCATCAAGTAAGTTTCAATGCAGAAGAATCTGCTGGGCAAGTAAACCTTGGTGAAGATACAATTGGGTTTGGAACATTCCATAAGTTTAGAGACAATGAAGAAGTTTTCTACAAATCATTTGGTAATCAAGTAATCGCTGGTCTTTCATCTGATTCAAGATACTTTGTTGAAGTAGTTGATGGAACAACAATCAAACTTCACACTACTTTCAACAATGCAAATGTTGGCATTAACACCATAAACCTTTCCAATTATGGTTCTGCTGTTCAAGCTTTTGAATCATCAAACAGAAAAGCAATTGTAACTGATGTTATTGTAACAGATCGTGGTGAAGGGTATAAAAATAAAAAGAGATTTATAAATTCTGATACTGGTATTAGTACAGCACTCAACCGTGTTAATATTAAGGATCATGGTTATGAGAATAAACAGATTGTTCTTTATGATGGTAATGATATTATTGGATTATCAACCAATGAAAAGTACTATGTTAAAAAGATTAATGATGATGAATTTGAATTGTCTCTGGTAGGAACAGGTTCAACTTACAAAGAATACTATTATGATAATAATGTTATTGTTAATATTCTTTCTGAAGGAACTGGATCTTTTAACTATGAACCTATCGTTGCAACAGTTGAAGGAGTTACAGGTGTATCTTCTGCATATTCACAAGACTTCAATGCTAAGATTATTCCACTATTCAGAGGAAGTATTGATTCAATAGATCTTAGTACAGGTGGTGTAGGATATGGAGCCTCAACTATTCTTAATCTTAATAGAAGACCTGTTGTTTCATTTAAGAGTGGAGAAGGAGCTATTCTTACTCCTGTTGTAAGTAATGGTGTAATCGTTGATATTATTATCAACTCAGGTGGTAATGGTTACAACTCTACTCCTGATCTTATTATTTCTGGCTCTGGAACAGCTGCTAAAATTACACCTATTATTAGCAATGGTCGTATTAGTGATGTTAAGATCATTAATGGTGGTGCAGGTTACAATTCAGAAAACACAACTATCTTAGTTCAGGAAGCTGGTTTTGCTGGTGCAGGAATTCCTGATATTACAAGGTGGAGAGTGAACCTCTTTGCAAAGAATTTTGATATCTTTACAAATGATGACACTATTCTTGAAACAAATATTGATGGTGAAGAACTACAAGTATACTCATTGTATAGCCCAAGGGCTCTCAGACAATCTTCATACAGTAGGTTTGGCGATGGTAACATTAGATATGGAATTCCTGATCTTGTTCAAATTAATGGTATAGAACAGGATAGTACTAGCCACTCACCTATTCTTGGTTGGGCTTATGATGGAAATCCAATCTATGGTGCTTATGGTTATGAAACTACAGAAGTAAGCACAGTCAAACAACTTAGATCAGGATATTCGATTAGTATTCAAGAAAATAGACCACCTACAAATATTTGGCCAGCTGGTTTCTTTACTAATGATTATAAGTTTACTGGTGAAGGTGATCTTGATGTGCATAATGGAAGATTTGGTAAAACACCTGATTATCCAGATGGTGTTTATGCTTACTTTATGCCTATTGAGAAAGGTGTTGATTCCTCTGGTCCATTCCAAAGCTTTAAGAGACCTCAGTTCCCATTTGTAATAGGTGAAAGTTTTAAATCAAAACCTAATCAGTTCAACTATGCTTCATCTTCTAATCAAACTGATTATGATCTTGTAGAAGAAAGATGGTATAGAAATACACTTCCATATCATACAAATGATTCATTCAGCTCGTATCCTTATATTTTCAATTCTGATAAGGTTAAACCTCAAACAATTGAAATAACTGCAACCTCAATTGGAGGTGTAAAATCTGTTGGTATCACAACAGGTGGTAATCTTTATAAGGTAAAGGATAAGATTGTTTTTGATAACAATGCCACAGGTGGTTCATCAGCACAAGCAAAGGTTTCAAGAATCGATGGTAAGATAGTAAACACTGTAAGTGTTGCTTCCACTGAGTTCACTCTTGTTGAATTTAAATCAAATTCTAACATTAATCAATTTATTGGTTTTACAAGTGTTCCTCATGGATTTCTTGGAAATGAGATTGTTGTTATTGATGGATTAAGCAATTACTTCAAGGGATTCCCTGGTTCTTACACAATAGGTGTTCGTTCTGATAACTTCGTTACAACACTTGGTATTCCTACAGTATCTACAACTGGTATTGCAACATATTTCTATGTTTCTGGAGAACTTTCATTTCCCTTTATAAGACCAAATGATATCCTCACTATTGATCAAGAGAGAGTTAAAGTTCTTAATATTGATCGTAGTTCTGAAAGAATTCGTGTTCTGAGAGCACAGGATGGTACATCTGGTTTCGCTCATACAAGTAGAACTGCTCTTCTTGAAGATCCAAGAAAGTTTAGTTTCAGTGTTCCTGGAATCAATACTACTAAAACATTCAATCTCAATGAAGAAATTTATTTCAACCCAGCCGACTCTGTTGGAGTTGCAACTGTATTAGGTGCAACTGGAAGTGGTACAACTGTATTTTTCAATGATCCTGGTGTTGGAAAGTCATTTGTATTCTTACAGCCTCAACAACTATTCTTACCTAATCATGGATTGAATGTTAATGATGAACTTCAATATAGAACTAATGGCGGATCTTCAATTCAGATATTTGCAGAAGGTGATTCTGGTTACAAAAACCTAACCAACTTTGAGGTTGTATACGCTGCTCCATTCACTAAAGATATCATTGGTATCGCTACTAACAAAGTTGGATTAGGAACCACAGGTGTTTACACTGGAGTTGGAACAGATGTTGGTTTGATGTTCTTTGCTGGTATTGGAACAGGTACTTTCCATAGCTTTAGAACTAATTTGAGTGATGTGATTAAATCTGATGTAACTCAGAACACTGTTACTGTTTCAACTGCATCAACTCATGGTTTAACTATCAGAGATGAAGTTGAGATCTTTGTAAAACCCTCTGCAATCAAAACAGTAACTGTTAAGTATAATGAATTCAATAGAAGAATTGTGTTTGATCCAGTTACATTCTCCGCTGGTGATGTTGATGTTGTTGATAACACAATTCTGATAAGTGATAATAATTTTAAAAATGGTGATAAGGTAATCTTCACAACCACTGGAACACCCCCTGGTGGTATGGAAAATGAGAAAATGTATTATGTGTTTAATTACACTCTGAATAGAATCAGATTGGTTGAAGATAGATTTGAGTTGGAAAGAGAGAATCCACTCTTTGTTGATTTTACAACAGGCCAAGCTGGTACTCTTTCTCTTGTAAATCCTCTTGTAGATATTGAAAGAGGTAGAAATCTCAAATTTGATTTGAGTGATCCTTCTCTATCATTTGAAGTACAGGGAAATATTTACTCTGCATTTGAGATGCAGATCTTCAGAGACTCTGAGTTCTTAAACAGATATGTATCCTCAGGTCTTACAAGAGATTTTGAAGTTACAACCTCGGGTAAGGTTGGCATTGATGCAGATGCAAATCTTACTATTGGTATTACAGATAACACTCCTGTAAATCTCTGGTATGATTTTAAAATTATTAATGAGGAGATTATTAGAGAGAATCAGGCAGGTATTGTTATAGACACTGATGTTATTCCCAATAATCAAATTAATATTGTTAGAAGCCAGTATGATGGAATCTTTAATGTAAGTGGAATTGGTTCAACAACTTTCTCTTATTCTATTGCTAAGAAGCCATCTGTTTCATCTTATAATAGAACCAACTCTGATCCAACCTATATTACTTCTTCATTGAGTGCACTTGGTCCTATTAATAGAATTGAAGTAGGCAATGATGGATATGGTTATCGTTCTGTTCCTGGTGTAACAACTGTTACAACTGTTCATGGTAAAGATGCTATTCTGATACCAGATAGTGATAATATTGGTAAAATTCTTAACTACAGATTTTCAGGAACTAACATTGGTTTTGATTATCCTACAGACTTCACCTTGAGACCTGTATCAAATCTTCCTGAGATCTTGAATATGGACTCTTATAAGTCTTTTGATTTCATTGGAATAAGTTCAAGTGGTAGAAACTATCTTAACGCACCTGATTTGATAGTTCAAGATTCTTTTACCAAAGAGTTAGTTGATTGTGATATCAGATATCAGATTGGTGATTCGCAAGTTACTATTTTTGAAAATGTATCTGGTATCTATGAGAATCTTCCAAACATCATTCCTATCAACAACTCTAATGGTATAAAGATTGATTCTGTAGTTTACAATAATACCACTAAGATTGTAAGGTTAAATCTTAACTCTACTTTCAGCAATGCATCTGAATTTAGATTTGATATTGGATCAAAGATTATTGTTGAAAATATTGATATTGGTATTGGATCAACAGGGAGAGGATATAACTCAAAGGATTACAACTATGAACTCTTTACCATTATTGATTCTGATGGAGCTTTTGGTGGTTCAGGTGCTTTTGTAGAGTATAGTTTGAAAGATATTCTAGATGATGGTAATATTCCTGGTAATGTATCATCACTTACCTTAGCAACAGTTACATCTGAGGGTGACTTTCCAATTTTTGATATTGTTCTTAAAAATAATCAATTCTTTGAAGGTGAAACTGTATCATCAGATGGTAATAAAGGTAAAGTAATTAGTTGGAGAGATAATGTAGGAACTCTCAAGGTATCATCAGATAAAGAATTCTCTGTTGGAAAATTTGTTGTTGGTGAAACTTCTAATACCAGAGGTATTATTAGAAGTCGTTTTAACTACAACTCTGAGATTGAGATTGGTGCTGGAACAACTACAATCAGTGGTTGGCAAAGAAACACTGGATTCTTGAATGAGAATACACAGCGACTTCCAAACAATGATTATTATCAAGAGTTTTCATATTCACTACAAAGTGAAATTGATGAATCAGTATGGAATGATCCTGTTAGTGCTCTCAATCATACATCTGGTTATAAAAAGTTCTCAGATCATGTTATTGAGAGTTCATTAGTTGGTGCTTTTAGTGATCAAAACATTATTAGTGTTGAAGAATCAAATATTGATATCATTGTTGATGTTATCAGCACTGCTAGTGTGATGTGTGTTTATGATTTTGATGAAGTATCTGAAAACTCATTTATCATTGATGGTGTGCTTAGTTCTAATGAAATTAACTTCAAGAACAAAATCTTAACAGATTTCTTTCAATCTGTTGGTAATAGAGTTCTTACCATTGATGATTTTAGTGGTTCTTTCAATGATACAAGTAGATCCACTGACTTCTCAATTGTATCATCTTTTGAGTCAAATATGACTTACAATAAGATAATAACTTTTGTTAAAGATAATACCTTTGTTGATGAAAAGCAGTTCTCAATTGTATCCTTGTTACAAAGAAATGCAAATGCTTTCAGTAATGATTACTCTATTCTTGATACTGTTGCTCCTCTTGGTTTTTATGATTTTCAACCCCAAACTGGTGGATGGAATCTTATCTTTGAACCAAACTCAACACAGTTTAATAACTATCTAATTTCCACCCTCTCAGTATCAATTCTTAATAACAATAGTAATGTTGACTCAAGAGATTATGGATCTGTTGTAAGACTATCAGGTGGACACACTACCATTAACTCTGGTTCATCAGGGACACTTGTTTCTGTAGCTGATACTTATAGAGCCATGAAATACTTGGTTCAATTAAATGATTCATCTGATAATTATTTTGTTCAAGAGATCAACGCGGTTCATGATGGTACTGATGTTTACTATGTTGAATATGGCGATCTGGATACATCTTCACTAACATCTGTTGGAGCTGCTGGTACATTTGGTTTTAATATTGGAGGTGGTAATGTTGATCTTATATTCTACTCTGGATATGGTTCTGAACTTACATCTAATGTTTCTGTTACATCAATTGCCTCAACCGCAACTGGTGTAAGTTCAGAGAGACTTTCAACAGCTAGAATACTTTCAGATTATACATCTATTCCATCCTCAGGATCTCCTGTAGCAAATGTTGTTAATACTTTTACCACTCCCTTTGAAGCAGGTTATTACATTATTTCAGTGGAGGATACTACAAACAATGAATATCAGATAAGCGAACTATCTGTGCTGGCATCAAACACAGGAGAAAGTTTCACTGTTTTTGGTGAAGTTACCACAAATGGATCTCTTGGTACAATTGGATTTACATCAACTGGTGATAATAAGAACATTACCTGGACACCAAATCCATCTACCAATCAGGAAGTTAGGTTGTGGGCTATTCAAATGGAGCCCTTTGAAATCAATACAAGAGATAGTGTCATTCCTATGGAGAATGTAACTATCAGATCAGGAGAAGGTTCTTATGTTGGTGCTGCACTTGATCTGGTTCAATCTTTTGAGTTAACTCATAAAGAAGATCCTATTTTCAAGAGATCTTTTAGTGGAAATAATTCAGAAATTGTTGATGTTGTTAATAACTCAATATCTATTCCTCGTCACTTCTTTGTTACTGGAGAGCAAGTTACATATGTTTCTCCTGGTATTGGTAACACAGCAGCAATTACAATTGAATCAACAAATGTTCCTGGTATTGGTTTAACTACTAAACTTCCTCCTACACTATTTGTAGTTAAAGTTGATGATGGAAATATCAAGTTTTCTACAACTGCACAAAATGCTTTAGCAAATGAACCAATTGTTTTGGATATTAGTGGTGTGGGTATTGGTCTTTCTCACTCAATCACAACTCAAAACCAGAACGCAAGATGCTTGATGGCAATTGATAATGTAATTCAATCTCCAGTTACAGGAACAGCGATTACTTATACAACAACTCAATCAATAAACCTTGAACAAAGATTTGGAATTTCTGGTATTACCTCAATTCAATCATCTGATCTGGTTAAAATTAATGATGAAATAATGAAGATTACCAACATTGGTGTTGGTGGTACAAACAATATAAGTGTTCAAAGAGGAGTTCTAGGTACACTGGTAGGTGTTCATCCTTTAGGTAGTCTTGTTACTAAAGTAAGTGGTTCTTATAATATTGTTGATAATACAGTTAATTTCATTGAAGCTCCTAAAGGACTCACACCCCTCTCTACTACAACTGGCGATCCAGATGACAGAGATTATACAGGTATATCAACTCACTCTACTTTTCAAGGTAGAGTATTCCTGAGATCTGGTGTTTCTGGTGGTTCAAGTGAAACTTATTCAAACAACTATGTTTTTGATAATATCTCTGATCAATTCACAGGCATCACAAGTCAATTCAATATCACCAAAGATAAACAAAATATAACTGGATTCTCATCTGATAATGCTTTCATACTTATTAATGATGTATTCCAGAAACCTCAAGGAACAAATGTATCTGATCCATTTGTTTATGATTTAACTGAACAGAGTGGTATCACTTCTATTCGTTTCCTTGGGGAACCATCAAGATATGGATATGATCCCAACAGAGGAGATTATCCACTGGGAGGTATGCTATTATCAATTGGCTCTACTGGTGGTTTTGGTTATCAACCTCTTGTTGCCGCTGGTGGAACAGCTATTGTATCTGGTGCAGGAACAATTACATCAATTGCTATTGGTAATAGTGGTAGTGGTTATAGAGTTGGAATACAAACTGTTGTTAATGTTGGTGTACAAACATATAGTAACAATATTCCAAACATAACAATTGTTGGTGTTGCTTCTATATCAAATGGCAATATTGTAAGTGTTGCAGTTACCAATGGTGGTTCAGGTTTCTCTCAGACAAATACACCTGATGTTATTATTGATCCTCCTTTCTCTTACTTTAATGTTCCACTAGTTTATAGCTCTGAATCACCTGTTGGTAGTGGACAAAGTGCAACTGTAGATATCAAGGTTGGCCAAGGATCTAGTGTAATCGACTTAAAGATTAGAAATAAAGGTTTTGGTTATGGTGATGGTGAGATCTTAACAGTTGATATTGGCGGCACANCTGGTATTCCAACTGATACATCTAAAACTTTTAGTGAATTTCAAATCACAATATCTAAGACATTTAATGATGTAATGAGTGGTTGGAATGTTGGTGAACTTGAAGTTCTTGATGATCTATCTTCAAAGTTTGATGATATTAATAAGGCATTCAAGATCACACTAGAAGGAGCTCCAATTTCAATTCAAGCAGAGAGAGGTTCTAATGTTGAGGTTGATAAAACACTGCTCATATTCCTCAATGATATCTTACAACAACCAGAAGTTGCCTATAAGTTTACTGGTGGTTCACAAATTGAGTTTGCAGAAGCTCCAAGAAGAGGAGATACTTGTAGTATCCTTTTCTATAAGGGAAGTGGAGAAATTGATGTTGTATTCACTGATGTTCTTGAAACTGTTAAAACTGGTGATAAGCTCACATTAAATGATAACCCAACTGGTATTGATTTCAGATATCAACAGAACGAAAGAACTGTTGTTGGTATCAATACGATTGATTCTGTTGAAACTAATGTTTACTCTGGTCCTGGTGTAACAACTTCCACAACTTTGAATAGACCAGTTACTTGGTGTAAGCAGTTAGTTGATAAGGTAATCAATAATAATAAAATTTCAAAGGATAGAGTTGAACTTGAACCAGAAATTCAACCTTCAGCTTATTTGATTAATAGTATTGGATCAACATCTACAACTCTTTATGTTAACAATGTAAGACCTTTGTTTAATCAACAGAATGAATCAAATGATAGATCTTTCCAAGATAAGATACAAATTATCTCACAAGATGAAAAGAGAGATGCAAAAGCAACAGCTACTGTAAATGATCTTGGTGAAATTTCATCTATTAATCTAACTGATTCTGGTGCTGGGTATCAGCATCCAGCTGAAATATCAATCAGTAGACCTGGTTTTGGAAATACAGCAACTGCCACAGTTAGCGTTATTAATGGTGAAATCAGTAATGTAATTACTATTACTGATGGTGGTTCTGGATACACAACCACTACCTCACCAATTGTAATTATTTCTCCTCCACAGGTTGAGAGAGATGTAATGAATGTTAGTTCTTATAGTGGAGATTATGGTATAGTTGTTGGTTTTGGTACCACAACTTCAAGTGGTGTTGGTTCTGAAACTCAATTGATTCTTGATTTCTTCATTCCACCCAACTCTTATTTGAGAGATAATAATTATGTTTCTACTGGAATTACAGTTTCTCAGATAAATGAAAATGATTATTTCACAGTATTCAACTCCAATGTTGGTTTTGGTAGTGGAACAGTTGTTGGATTAAAAACTGATGGAACAACAAGAATTGGAATGACAACCGAGAATATTGATCAGGTGTATCAAGTTGTTTCAGCTTACAATCTTGAGAAAGAGGTAACTGGTATTGGTGTTACGACAGTAAGAAGAATTTTCACTAATGTTGGTGGTTTTTCAACAATTACTCTTGGTAATAATAATATCACTTTTGATTCCACTATCTTTACATTTGATTCTCAAGTATTCAGAATTTACCAGGGAGGTATTGGTACAGCATACAACTTTGGTAAATTTAGTTGGGGTAAAATTGATATTTCTGATAGAACCACATCAGATGATAATGAATTTAACTTCTATGGTGAGAATGGTTATAGTGGTATCAACACTTCAGCAGTAATTCAAAGATTTAACCCACTCAAATACAATAACTATACCTCCTAAATAACTATAACGCAGAATCTTTAACCTAAAAATGTCGAGACTTGGGATAAACACGGGTTCTACACCCAATGATGGTACTGGAGATACTCTCCTAGCTGGTGCAGTAAAGATTAATAGCAACTTTCAGGAAGTTTACAACGTTCTCGGTGATGGAACCAACGCTTACGTTGGTATTGTAACTCAGATGGTTGCTGGTTCTAACATTAGTATCTCCACATCATTTGGATCTGTAACTGTTGCAGTTACTGGTCTTTCAACATCAAATATTAGAGCAGATTCATTAGTTGTTAGTGGAGTATCAACACTTGGTGTTGTAACTGGTGCAACCTACTATGGCGATGGATCAAATCTCACTGGTATTGCTGTTACTGCAAACGTGAGTGCAAACACTTTAGTTGTTAGTGGAGTATCAACACTTGGTGTTGTAACTGGCGCAACCTACTATGGCGATGGATCGAATCTTACAGGTGTTTCGACAGCTAACATTAGAACAGATTCATTAGTTGTTAGTGGAGTATCAACACTTGGTGTTGTAACTGGCGCAACCTACTATGGCGATGGATCAAATCTTACAGGTGTTTCAACAGCTAACATTAGAACAGATTCATTAGTTGTTACTGGTGTATCAACCCTGGGTATCGTAACTGGTGCAACCTACTATGGTGATGGATCAAATCTCACTGGAGTTGTAACTACTCTAACTGGAGCTGATGGTTCTGGTCTCACTGGAGTTGTAACTACTCTAACTGGAGCTGATGGTTCTGGTCTTACTGGAATCACTACCCTGATCTCTGCGGGTGGTAACATCACAGTAACTACTAACGCTGGTATTACCACAATCACATCTACTGCTATTGCATCAACTGCTGATGTAAGAGCAAATACATTGGTTGTTACTGGTGTATCAACTCTGGGTGTAGTAACTGGTGCTACATATTACGGTGATGCATCTTATACAGTTTCAGGTAGATGGACTCTTGGAGCAGATGGAACCAATAATTACACCTTCACTGGAGTTGGATTTACAGTAACCACAAATGATCCAGTTCTTTATCTCGCAAGAGGTAGAGTTTATGAATTTAATAATAACAGTGGTGGGGGACACCCATTCCAAATCAGAGTATCAAACGGTGGAGCAGCTTACAATACTGGTGTAACAAATAATGGAGCTGCGAGTGGGGTTATTAAGTTTGAAATCCCATTTGATGCCCCCGAAACACTTTATTATCAGTGTACTAATCACGCAGGTATGGGTAATACTATTTCAGTATATCCAAGTTTAATTTGATCCCCTAAATAACAAAAAGTCCTCATAAAATGGCTGCAATAATTACTGACCAGATTCGTATATTGAATGCTAAGAATTTTGTTACTGGAGTACAATCCAGTACAAACTCTTATTATACTTTTATTGGTCTTCCCAATGCAACTAATTACCAATCTACTTGGAATTCTAATCCTCCTGCACCAAAGGATAACTTAGATGAGTCCGATGATTATTGGGATACAATGATTGCCATGAAGAAGATAAATTCTTCTGATATTAGCCAAGTTGTAAGGAAGAACACTTGGACTTCTGGTATTACATATGATATGTGGAGAAATGATATTGATAGGGATAACCCCTCTCAACCATCAGGTTCCTTTGACATTTATGATGCAAACTATTATGTAATTAATAAAGATTTTAGAGTTTATATCTGTCTCTTCAATAACGCAAATCCTGAAAATAATTTCACTGGTGGTCCTTCTCTTGATGAACCACTTTTTACTGATTTGGAACCAAGAGAAGCTGGTTCATCTGGTGATGGATATATTTGGAAATATCTTTACACTATAAGTCCAAGTCAGGCAATTAAATTTGATTCTACAAATTATATTCCTGTTCCAACAGATTGGGAAACAAATGCGGCAAATGCAGCTGTTAGACAAAATTCTTCAATTAGTGGTCAGCTTAAAATTGTTACAATAAGAAACAGAGGTGTTGCACTCTCGCCAGCAAATACAACATATACTAGAGTTCCAATTCTTGGTGATGGTGAAGGTGGTGAGTGTACTATTGTAATTAACAATGATTCAAAGGTTGAGTCTGTTACTATCTCAAATGGTGGTAGTGGATATACTTTTGGTACAGTTGATTTAGTTGCTGGTGGAGTTCCAGTTGGAACTACTACTCCAGTATTCAATGTTATTATTCCTCCCCCTGGTGGGCATGGTGCTGATATCTACAGAGAACTTGGTGCAACTAACGTACTATCTTACGCTAGATTTGAGAATGATACTGAAAACCCTGATTTTATCACAGGTAATGAATTTGCAAGAGTTGGCTTGATTGAGAATCCAGAAGCAAATAATTCAAATTCAATTCTTACACTAGATAAAGCAGCTGCCACTTATGCAATAAGACTCACAGGTGCTGGATACAGTTCAGCTGTATTTAACGCAGATTCATATATTACTCAAACTGTTGGTTTGGGTTCTACAGCTGTAGGAAGAGTTGTATCATATGATTCTGTAACAGGTGTTTTGAAGTACTGGCAAGATAGAACTAATTCTGGTTTTAGTTCTGATGGATCTCTCAATCCCTCACCCATCTATGGGTTTAGAATGAATAGATTTACCTCCAACCCTTCTGGAGGAGGTTCTCTCACGATCACTGGAGGAAGTGTCAATCTTGGTATTGATACTGGTTTTCAAGGTGTATCTACTGTTCTAAATAATAGAACTTATTATCTTGGTCAGAGTTTCGTCAATGGATTGGCTCAACCAGAGTCTAAAAAATATTCTGGGGATATCATTTATGTTGACAATAGACCTTCAGTATTGAGGTCTTCCTCTCAGAAAGAAGATGTAAAAATTATCTTGCAATTCTAAGAAATCATGCCACAGGAAACTAATCTTAACGTTGCTCCTTATTTTGATGACTTTGATCCCCAAAGTAACTATTATAAAGTTCTATTCAAACCAGCTTATCCAGTTCAGGC
>JGI11772J19994_1000154_pt1 | contig 14614 bp, 22 predicted proteins | sample Etolagsurwater0m_FD_19994 | JGI IMG/M metagenome (IMG submission 19994) | reverse complement strand
GACATTAACAATTACTCCCCATATTAAACCAAGTAAATCTTTGAAGTTCCTGTTTTAGTTCTTCTTGAAACGTATAATTTAATTGATTTTTTAATTGATCTATCGTTTGCACAATTTGTTGTTGATTATCTGCATCATAAACAGGTGTAGGTATAGGAAGTGTTACGTTAATTTTTGCCATTATCTTTTACCATCTGCTTGTATGTCTGCTCTAAATGTTCCATATCTCCAACTCTCTCCAGTTGAAGTATTTTCTATTTTTAATGCAGCCGCTCTACCTCTAGCTCTAGTATCTACTTTATCAGTTGAAGATGTAATTGTAAAAGGACCTAATAAAGATGAAGTCGCAGTATTTGTTGGATAGTCTTTTAATAGTATAGTAATTTGCGCATTACCATCTAGCCTTTTAAAATCTGGAATAAATCTTCTTATTTTTGTAAAAAACTCACCGTCTCCATCTTGATGTAAAGTAAAATCTCCAGATTCAATATAAGCTAGTATAGCCGTTGTTGTATTACCCTCTACTTGATCTAAACCTATTTCGTGAGCCCAATAAGTTGTTGAACCATTTGTATTTGTAACTCCTTGTATTGTAGGAAAAGTAGGTGTTCCTGTTCTATTATACGATGTTAAATAAGGAAGATCATATAAATGAGCGTCTTGTGCGGTCGTTCTAGAAAGTGAGCTTGTATACCAACAATTTTCACCTCTATTCCAAGTAACAGCTCTGTTTATTTGTTGTGAACCAGCAGACGGGTAATACCAAGTTACTTCTCCGTACAAACAATTATTACCAGCATAGATAATTTTACCTGCATTATAATTCAATCCTAAATCACCAGGATTATTAGTTGTAAATACAAAATCCTCTACGGTACATTCTAATGTTTTGACCGTACCGTCAAAATAATTAAATCCACCAGAATCATCCATCCAATATACAATACCATCTTTAAATTGTATTGCATGAGGACCAATACATCCGCAGTTAGATCCAACTTTTCTAATACTGAATGTAAAGGGAGCCCCAACATATTGTAATGTATATGCAGCACTGTCGGTTACAATTAAGACATAGTCTTTACCTTTTACGGCTGCTCTAATTTCTGTTCCATCATCGAGTCTAAATGTACCAGCGGTATTTACTGAAGTAGGTTGATATTCATTATAGTTTTCTTGATCGGAAAATCTAATGAACATTTTATCTTGAGAACTTGGTGTACCAATAGTTGTTTCAGTTCCTAAATGTATAAAATGTCTGTCTTGATCTGAAACAATAGTTATAGTGGATTTTGTTGGTGCGCCTGACATAATCGTTGCTCTTGTGGTTAATGCTAATGCAGTATTTTGTATGGGCTGCCAGGTAAATGTTCTACCGTTATATATGGTTGCTGTTAAAATTTGACCAAAATTATCTAACGACCAATTACCTGGATCAATAACTGTCGATTGACCATTTACTAAAGAAGCTTCTCCCCAAGCGGTTAAGGCAGTAACCGTTGCACCATTAGAGTGAGACGCGGGTGTTGTGCTTTGACTACCTCTTGTACATCCAGTTAAATCGTTACTCGAAATACCTGTATATGAAATAATTTCTGAGTTTATTAAAACAGATCCCGATGTTGGAAACCCTACTGTAGAAGTTAAAGTAATAGTGGTAACAATATTATTAATACCTCCATTTAATGTTGTAGCTAAAGAGCTCTCACCTCCCCATAAATCTGTACCCCATCCATAACCTGCTGCTTGAAAGGTTGGGCCAACTAAAACATATCTATTTATTGTTGCTGCACCATCTGCAGTATTATCAGCCGTGGCATTAGCTGCCATTGTGACTGTAAATTCATCAGAGCTAATTCTTGAGGTAACTTCAAAAGTTTGATCTTCAAAATTTCCAGATGTATATCCAGATCCTGTTGGAGGGGTTACTGAGGTAAAAGTAAAAAGATCACCTGGAGTTAGTTGGTGGTTAATTAAATTAACTGTAACAATGGCTGATCCATTAGTTGTATCAAAAGTAGCTCCAGTTTGAGCTGTCTCTAAAGGTGTGATATCATAAAAATTACCTTCATAATAAATAATTAAAGCTTTGTGTGTTCCAAGTGCAGAATAGATTCTTCCATCTAAATCTGTCCATTGATGAGAATCTCTTGTTACACCTACTAATGTATTTGATGTTAGTTTTTCCCAACCCCCTACTTTTTCAGGTAATCCTGAACGAAAACGTACAAAATCTCCATCTACATACTGTCCTTCTGCTGCAGTATCTGTGATTTGTTTATTAAATCCTGGTCTTATATTTATTAAGTTTAATGGCATAGGGTCATTATACTTTAAAATTATTGAGTTTTATAGGTTATCTTCCTTGTTAATTTTCCATACTATTTTTAAATTATTCAACATTTCATCTAAGTGAATTATCTTAATTTTATTATCATATAAATATTTGTGAAACTCCTCTGTGTCAAATATCAACCAATTAATATCGGTCTCAAACACCATTTTATCTGCTTTAGAAGAAGTTGATCCTGGTTTACTTAGATGGCCATTATCTTCAGCCCTCATACCTCTAACATCATACTTATGTATTTGATTAGAAAACTTTGGAATAATTCCAGATATATGCCAAGAAGACTGTTCTTTAGGATATTCAACACAGACAAGATTTTTAGCAAATCTGTCTATAATGTTCATAAAAAGTTAATTAAAAATAATTTAAATTTAATACTACTCTATAGGGTTCTTCACAGTCGTTTGTTGTTCCAGAATGTTTTAAACTAGACGGAAACTCTACTAAAGTATTTGCTTTACTTTTAACTGTATCTCCATTTTCAAATACAGTTTCTCCATTATTTGAATTTATATAAAAAACAGCAGTAGTACAATTAAAATCAACATCATTATGCATGCCGTGTGTTATTTTTTTATGTGTCTTAAATAATAAATTAGCTTTTATTCTTATTAAAGATTTTATTTGTATGTTCTTTAAAAGAGGATTTAATAAATCAAACATATGAGACATAGGTCTATTATGATCATAAAATACATGTGTTAATTGTTTATTATAAGAAGGTTTACAAGTAGTTTTTATTTCATCTAAAATTGGAGTTAAGTGCCAATTTAATTGTGGAGTGTTTACATATTCATTTGCAAGATCGGATAAAAAATGTTTTTGAATATGTTTAAATTCTTCTTCTAATAAAAAATTTTCATGTATTTTTATGTTTTGCATTTTATCTATAATTAATATTTATATTTATTCTTAAATTAGTATTAGTTTGAGCAACACTACAATGTTTTAAATGACCATCAAATAATAAAATAGTATTTTCTTTACTTTCAAATTTATCTCCATTTTCAAAAAGTGTATATCCATTATTTGTGTTTATAGAAAATAACGCTACTTTATGATAATCGGGACTATCTGTATGCATTTTTGTTTCTATAGATTTATTTTTATTAGTATAACAATTTATTTTTGCTCTAAGTAAATAATTCATTTTCAATCTACTAATAATTGGAATCATTATAGAATTAAAAAAACTACTTTTTACCTGATTGTCTTGAAACAACACGTGAAAAAATAAAAAATCTGAAAAATCGTTGTCACTACCTGTTGTTTCGTTATAATACCAAGGACAATTTTTTACAATAATATTTTTTATATTATTAAAAACATCATTTTCTAAAAAATTATCTATTCTTTGCATTTTTTATATTCAATTATAATATTAATTCAGTTAGAAGTTTATTATTACCAATTGTTCCTTTAATAAAAACATTAAAAGCTAAACTTACTCTAGTATTATTTCCTTTTTTTGTTTCAACCATATGACTTAATGAAGATGGAAACAGTATAATATCACCAGTTTTTAATTCAAAAAACCAAGATTCAGAATTCCATACATTCCAATCTTTGACTTCTGGTTTAATATGTTGATAGGTATCTTTTTTAAAAAAAAAAATTTTATCAAAATTTTCATCACAATTAATATAAAATACTCCAGACACTAATGAATTAGGATGTTCGTGTTTATGATGATATTGATTTTCTATTGTGTAATTTAACCAAGATTGTGTAATGTAAGGTGTAACTTTATCTGTTGTTGATAATACTTTATTAAAATAATCTTGTACTTTTTCTTCTAGTTCTTTTTTAATATTAGAAAATTGTTTTTCATTAAGAATATAATTATTTTTAGAGGTAATATTTCCAAAGCTTTCCCAACAATCTTCTTTAATTTTATCTACAAATGTTAATTCTGAAGATGTTAATTCCCTACCTAATTCTGACCTATAAACAGGCGTTGGAAAAATTCCATGAATAACTGCTTGGGTCATTTAAATTGTTTACCCGTTACCCAAGTCACTAATGAATTTCTTTCCCCTTTAGTTACTGGCATTACTTCATGTACTACGTAAGAAGGAAATAATACTAATGTTCCTTGTGATTTATCCATAGAAATTGGTTTATCATCTTCATATAAATAAAGTTCTCCTCCTTCATATTCTTCAGGATTTGTGAGTTGAATAGATATAGATAATTTTCTAACTGGCATATTTAATCCTCTATCAACATGTTTTCCATATTTTCCAGATGGTGCTTTATAATTAGTGAATTGAAATCCTTCGTTTATTCCAAATAAATCAAATTTAAAAAATCTTTCATTAAGATTAAGTACAATACCCGTTACTCTACTAAATACCCAATCTATACCATCAGCAGGGTGTAACCAAGATATTTTAGAATCTCTAACATCTTTTACATCTCCTCTTGTTTTCCCTGTAATTAAACCTTTATCTTTTGCTATATTGATGATTGTTTCACATTCTTCTTTAGAAAAAAGATTTTTCCAAAAAGCATAAAGATTAACTTGATCTAGTTCAAAATTCCAAGATGAATTTTCATACTTATGTTTTTTAATTTTTGTTACTTTCGACACTTCTAACTATGTCTTATATTATTTTAAATATTTTGCAACTCCCAATTTTGATTTTCTTCGTTCCAGTTATACATATTTCCATCCGTAGGATATGCTACTGGTGCATCCCAATTACAAGTATTTTCATTAAAAATCCAACTATTATATGGTTTTTCAGGAATAAAAGCATCTCTTTGTGAATCGTAGGTGTAACCTATACCTGCGTAATTTTTTCTAAATGGAGTACCTCCTAAATTATGTACACCATGCATTGTATTATAAGAAGTTTGTTTCCAAATAGCGTCTGGTTCATTATATAAATTTTTTAAAAATTGAATTCCTATTTCTTCTTGTTCTACTCCATTACTATCATGCAATACTTGATTAGCTACTGAAACCACTTGTGTTACTTTTCCATTTGAATCTATTTTTGCAAATGATGCCATTATACTGTGTAACTCCCTGATCCATTAAATTGCATTATTGTATTTGATCCTGATGTTGTAACAGTCGGTGAACCAGTTGTAGTTCCCGAATAATTTGCAGTTGGTACACTTACTATAACAACTCCTGAACCACCTGCACCAGCAGTACCACTATTTACACCACCGCCTCCACTACCAGTATTTGCTGTACCAGGAGTACCAGTAGAACTACCACCATTACCACCTCCACCATCACCACCTGAACCAGGAGATGGGCCGCTTCCGCCTCCACCACCTGCTCTTGTAACAGAAGAACCAGTTATTGAAGATGCTGCTCCATCTCCACCCTGTGCAACGCCATCAGTATTTCCAGCTTCTCCAGCACCTCCACCACCTCCCGCAGGAGCGTGTCCACCAGCACCATTTCCACCATTAAAACCTTGACTAGGTACTGTAGCTGGAGTGTTTCCTAATCCACCTGGACCACCAGGAAAACCAGAACCTCCGCCACCACTACCACCATTAAGTCCTGGCCCTGCAACGCCACCACCTCCGCCACCACCAGCAGAAGTTATTGTTGTTACACTTGTACCTGAAATTGAAGAAGTTCCACCGTTAGTACCAGCAGATGGACCTGTTCCAGCAGCACCACCGTTTCCAACGGATACAGTAACAACTGTTCCACTAGCTATTGATTGACTTGATGTTCTATAACCACCAGCACCACCTCCACCACCATAATTGTTGCTTCCGCCACCACCGCCTCCAGCTATGACTAAGAAATCAAGTGGAATAACTTTTACAGTGCCTCTAAATACTCCGAAAGAAATTTGTCCTGATGATGGAATACTACCAAAAGGCCCCGATGTTCCACCAGGAACAAAAGATCCACCCGCATAGTATTCAGAAATTGCGATTGGATTTGAACCACCGAATTCGGTTTGGATGCTTGTTAATCCAACGTTTGTAGTAGGAACTGTCATTATTTTTTCTCCTCAAACTTTTGTATTTTATCAGATAATACTTTAACTGCTTCAATCAGTAAACAAGTAAGTCTATCATATTTAACAGCTTTAATTCCATCTGGTCTTTGTGCTACGGCTTCTGGTAAAACTTTTTCTACTTCTTGAGCTATAACTCCGACATCTTTTTTTCTAACAAAATAACCGTCTTCACCACCTCTTTGATCCATATAAGATTTTTTCCAATCAAATAATACACCATTTAATTTTTTAATTGCTTCAAGTGGATTAGGAATATTTACAATGTTTTCTTTTAGTGCAACATCAGAAGAATAAAAAGCAGTAACATCGTTTGTTGCTCTAATTTCACCTGTAGTTCCAGAGGCAGCTGTTCCAACACCTAATGAATCCAACTGAGCATCATTAAATTGAACATTGTTAGCTGTGCCTAAACCTAAAGAAGTTCTTGCTGTTGCTCCAGATTCTGCAACCCATGTTGAACCGTTACCAACAATAAAATTACTATCCGTGGTTGCTAATGCTGCAATAGCAGAAAGTTCTGCATCATAAGCTTGAATATCTGTTCCTATGACTTGTCCTGCAAGTTGATTTGACATTTCTACAATGTCTGTTCCATTAGAATAAACTAACATAACATTTTTTTCTGTAGCAGAAAAAGTAGGGCCTGATCCAGATACAGTTTTAAATTGTACTGTAAATGCTCCTGAAGTTCCGTTAACTAGTGTATATATTTTTTCAATTGAATCTGGGATCGTTACAATTTGATTTCCTGTAATAGTTCCTGTAAATTTAATTACTGCGTTTCTTGCATTGGATATTGTTGCATCTGTCATAGCTAAAGCAGTAGTTTGTGCTCCACCTGCTATGGATACTTCTTGATAACCTGCGATCGCTTGTTGTATTAAATTTAAATTAGTATTAGTTTTGTCTCCCCATGTACCAGCGTTTTCGCCAGTGACCATAAGTTCGAGTTTAAGATCTGTTGAATAACTTGATGCCATATTTTTAGTCCTTTACCATTTTACCCTTTCTAAGCTGCAATATCAACCTCAGTCCAATTTACATCAGTTCCTGTATCCACCTCTGACCAAACAATAAGTTTGACTGTACCTATAGATGTTGTAAGACCAATTCCAGTAATTTCAGCACTTGCGTCATCTGCTTCTGCTTGTCCTATTGCAGTAGTTAATTGTTCTCCCGAAACAGTATAAGTTGAATTATGATCTACAGTTCCAACTGCTGTAGTTAAAGGAATTCCTGTTAAAGAAAGATTTGCTGTTCCTGTCACAGATACATCTGCAATTGTTGAATCTAAACTATTTCCCGTAACCGTTACATCGACATCTGTAAATGCTGTTTCGTTACCTATAAGAGAATTTAATTGTTGTCCTGTTACAGAAAAAGTTACATCTGTAAATGCTGTTTCATCACCGATAGATGAAGTTAAAGGTATTCCAGTAACCTCTACAGTTACTAAAGATGCTGCATAAGTTTCACCTACTGAACTATTTAAATTAATTCCAGTTACAGACACATTAGCATTACCTGCTGGAATTTCATTACCTGTAACAATGTTTAAAGGTATTCCCGTAAGAGCTATGTCTGCAGTACCTGTTGTAATAACATTAACAGGTGAAAAAGTATCTGGACTTTGAGTGGCAAAAGGAGCTTCACCAAAAGCTGTTAAAGTATCTTGTATGGTTGTTATGTTTGTAACAGTTAAACTTTGACCTGTAGGAAAAACATTAACACCTAATTCCCCTGTAATGATAATTGACCCTGTTGCACCAGTAATTTGTAAACCTGATACTACAATAGTATTATCTGAAGGTTCAGCTGAGAAGGGTGTCTCTGAATATGCGTTAACAGCAAAAGCCATAAATTAGGCTCCTGTTTTTAGTGTGTCTATTTCTTTTTTAAGTTCTTTGATAGATTCAATTAATACTGCACAAAGTCTTTCGTATCTAACTGCTTTAGATCCGTCTTCTCTTGTAGCTACAAGTTCAGGTAAAACTGCTTCTACATCTTGTGCAATTACCCCAACTTCTTTTTCATCTACTAAATGTTTATTTTTTTCTAGAGCTTCTTTAGTCCAATTATAGTAAACACCATTTAATTGAGAAACTTTATCTAATGAATTTTCAATATTAACAATATTTTGTTTTAAATTTCTATCTGAAGTAAAGAAAGCTGTGATATCACCTGTTGCTGTTATAGCACCAGTGACTGCTAAAGTTGAACCATCAAATGTCATGTTTGCTTCTGCATTCATGCCATCTGTTCCAGTTGCAGTAACAACTCTATTGTTTGAACCATTAGTCATGAAGTCAGACACATCGACAGAAATAGAATCTGCAGCTACATCAATACCAGTTCCAGCACCAACGGCTAAAGAACCTGATGTTGTAACTGATCCAGTTAAACCATTTCCTCCAGTAACTGAAGTTACCGTTCCAGTGTTAGTAGTAAATCCACTATCATTATTAAATCCTGAGATAGCAATATTTGCTTTTGTTAATTTTTTCTCAGCACCAACAGAATCTACAACAACAAAAAAGTCTCCGTCACCATCTGCTGTAGAAGTGGTTAGTAAGTTTAAATCTATTCTAGCAATAGGAACCGTTCCACTTGCTAAATCGGATGCGTCTAAATTTGTTAAGTTTGCACCACTGATTGCTGGTAATGTTGCTGGAAATCTTGCATCAGGGACTGTACCAGAAGCCAAATCTGAAGCGTCTAAGTTTGTTAAATTAGCACCACTAATCGCTGGAAGTGTTGCAGGAAATCTTGCATCGGGAACTGTTCCTGAAGATAAATTATCTGCATTTAAAGAAGATCCATCAATGAATCCACTGTCATTATTAAATCCTGAAATAGCTATATTGCCTTTTGTAAGTTTTTTCTGTGCACCTACTGAATCTACAACTGCAAAAAAATCACCATCAGCATCCGCTGTTGAAGTTGTAAGTTCATTTAAATCTATTGCTAATGTTGGAGTAGATCCTTCACCAGAAGCTGCTCCTGTGATACCTTCTCCTGCAGTAATACTTGCAACATAATCTCCAGTGGTATCTGTTGTTAAAGTAACTGTATTTAAAGTTGCAATAGACCCTAAACCTAAAGTCGTTCTTTGTGCTGCAGCGTCTGCATCATCTAATAAAGCTTTACCTGCAGTTGTTAAATCAAAAGTTCCTGCAGTTCCTGAACCTGTAAATTGAATTCCTTTATCTGCTGCTGAAGTTAATCCTCCAATTGCAGCAAGATCTGCGTCTAGTCTTGCATTATCTACAGTTCCACTTGCAAGGTTACTTGCATTTAAATTTGTTAAATTAGATCCATTGTTTGCAATAATGTTTCCACTTGAATCAAGGATAACGGCTTTGGATGCTGGAAGTGTAACAAATACGTTTTTAGTTCCTGCGGTAAAGTTTTCTGCAGCATCACTGTTAGATGAAGAAATAATTGTATCTCTCGATAAAGTACCTGCACCAACAGTTCCTAAACCAACTTCAAATTCACCATTACTATTAATGATTGCATAATAAGTTGTATTTGTATTTCCAATCGCAGATGAAAAAGTTTCAAAACCAGATACTGCACCATCAAGGGTAAATGTACCCGTGCCTGTTGTAGTTGAAGTTTCTTTTACTCTATCATTTATTACCAAAGCCATTGTTTAATCCTCCTTACGATATTCTAATAATCGCTTGTGTATCGTTAGCATCAGGGAACTGAATTGTAAAAGTTCCTGCTGTTGCTGTTTTATCTCCACCGAAGTCTAAAACTGCAACTGAAGAGTCTGAGTTTGATGTGTTGTAAATCAAAGCTCCTTTTGCAGTTAAAGTAACTCCAGTAAAGGATAAGTCATCGAAATCAACAAAAGCTGTTGTTCCGTTTACCGATACTAATGCGTTCACTAAAGTTCCACCACCTTGAGCGTACTGACCTGTATCAGCAACTTGTCCTGCTGTACTGTCTCCAGTATATGAAGTTGTATCTGCACCAATAGTTGCAGATGAATCATATAACGCTAGTTTAAAAACATTTCCTGCTGATGTACTAAAATTATTTTGCCCTAATAGAATATCTTCCTTAAAGCTATTGCATATTGCGTTTGTTGTAATTGCCATTTTATATTCTCCTTAATTAATTTTTATGGTGACGGAGATTCCACTTTAATTCTAGGAACCCCTTGGTCATACTCACTTCTACGTCTTCTTCCCATTTGTTGGACTGCAAAAGCTTGCATACTTACATCATACTTGCTTTTGTACAGATTGTACATATCCATAGGTCCCTTTAAATAAGAAAAACATTGAGTAAGTACACCATACAGCAATAAACCATCTTGGTATTGAGCTAAAAAAGTATTATTTGTCGAAGTAAAATGAGGTGGATCAATTATGTAATTAAGTTGACAAAGATAGGTATTATCTGGAGTAGGTGCAACTAAAAATGTATTTTCGCTCCAATTAGCATAAAATTTTGGTAAACCAGTAGCTCCAGATCCATTGTATTCAGTAATAAAACTTGTATCTTTTTTTTCTAAAAAAGTTCTTGTTCCCGAAGCGTCCGTTGAATTAAAAACTTGTAATGATCTGATAATTAATTCATCGCCTGGTCTATTTAAATATCTTTGTCCTGTTACAAAGTTAGCTGTAGCGTATTTTCGTAAATCATCATAATCAACCTGGCCAGCAACTTCTAATTCAGTTTGTCTAATAAACTGATCTAGTAAAGTATCCGATAAAACATTCGAATCAACTTCTGTGTAACTTCGAACCTGCGTTAAAAAATTAGTGTAACTTATTGCCATTATGATATTCCTATTGTTACTTGTCCTGAGTAAGCGAAGACTTGTCTAGCTCTTGCTTGTGTTTCTGGATCCGTAGGTATCATACCATTAGACTCAAAAGTAAAATCACCAGGTAAAGATAAACTAACATAAGCTGCACCACCGCCTCCAGAATTTTCTGTGAAGGTTTGTGGTCTTGCGTTTTGTAATCCTTGTGGATCTGCTTTATGGTGTTTTCTTCTAATTTGTGGATGTTTAGGTTCATATTCAGAAATATGTACTAACGAACCATTCCATTCCTTTACCATTTCTGTGTAGGGAAATGCTTGTCCTGAACGATCTGATATTGCCTTAGATCTAGATCCTCTTGCGAAAGCCATTATACACCATCCCCAAAATAAGCTTGAGGAGAAATATACACAGATGATCTAGCACCATCTTCATCTAGAGCCCGCATTAGTTCATCCTCATATAATTGTTTTAAAATAGGTACACGATCTGGAGCTTTTACATGTGCTAAATAAAAAGCTAATCCAGAACACATACAAGGTAAAAATCTATAAACTACATCTGGATCATTAGTGTAAGATCCAGCATCTTCAATTCTATTAATGGTATAATATTTAAGATGAGTATACGTATTTAAATCAGGTGTTTGATATAAATATATTACAGGAGTTCGTTGTCTATCCACGTAATACTGTGATGGCTGACCTTGAGAACCTTTATTCGGTAATGCAGCATATGCAGATCTATCAATTTTAGATAAAGCAATATCATTGGTAGATGTTGTCGGAGTTCCTGATGAACTTGAGATATAGGCTTCTAAAACATCACTTGCTGCAGCATCCACGGAATAATTTGCTTGACCTGTAACTAATGCTACTTGATTCAATTCAACCTTCCAAAGATTNAAACCTCTGTTTCCCCATTCAGAAAATAATATATTTAATTTTCTTCTTGCAGATCTAAGNTCGTATCCAGAATTTGTTTGAACACCACATCTTTCATAAGCTTCTTCGATAACCTCATCAATACTTAAATTAAAAGACGTAGTTCCTGAAGTTGCCATATTATTCCTCTAATAATTTTTTTACTTGTTGTTGGTAGTTGCTATCAGCAAAACCACCTGTTCCTACATAAGTGTCTTCTTGGTTAATGGTTGAGTATTTATTCATTCCGCCTTTGTTATATTTAAATGTTTTTGAAAATTTAAAATTACCTGATTTACCTCCCATTTGATTTTGTCTATAATCAATCCTACCAAACTTGTTTTGAACTCCTATCCCAAAACTTTTTACTTCGGTTTTTTCTGATGGTCCATAAAGCTCAGATGAAGTTCTTTTTTCTAAATCAGCATAAAGATCAACTCCTAAATCTCCTAATTTATTTGTACCAATTTGAATACCTGGAGTAATTTGTGTTCTTTCTCCAAAAGAATCTTTTTCCATACTACCCTGTATGTAAGGTGTTATACCCTTAGGAATCGTATTCATACCTAACAAATCCATGTCTGATACAGATTCTTTTATAACGTTTTCATCTTGTGTTGGACTTACCACACTCATCGCACCAGATTGCATTTTTTTTATTTTAGTTTTTACATTCATAGGTTTAGGGCCAGTATTTGGGACTGATCGTTTGCGTTTGACAGCAGAGGCCTTTTCTGACTTTGTCATCTGTGTGGCCTTTGCAAGTGGGACACATTTTGGGTACTTTCTTTCCGAAGAGCTGGCGGATTTTCTTCCACACTCTTGGTAAGAACCATTTTTCTTCTTCGCTCCAATATCTACCCATTTTTCGTTGAACCATTTTTTTAATCCTTTACTCATCTACCTTAAATTTAGTGGTATCCGCTTCTTTGAGCTTCATACCCTTTCCTCCAGTTTTTTTAAATTTCTCTCTTACTTTTTCTTTTGCAACTTGAGAAGCTTTCATATCCACTTTAACCATGGACGGTTGTTTACCTAACATGCGAACACCTTTTCTTCCGTATTGAGATAATAATAATCTACCTAAAGCACTTAACATTAAAATACTCCTTTAAAGTTAGTTCCTCTAATAGCTGCACCAGACCCTCTCATCATTCCACCATTCACTGCTTTCACTGGTTTTTGTTTTTTCATTGCAGCAAAATCTTTACCCTCTATTTTATTTGGGTCACCTGCCATAGCAGCAATTTTTTTTTGTTTTGGTGATAATGCCATTTTTCCTCCTTTAGACATTTTTTTAGGACCCCAATCTTTACGTTTCACACCAGAAGGATCTTTAGCTTTTCCAGCACAAATCTTTGAAGCATATGCATTAGCATACGCACTTGGGTATACCTTAAATTTACTTTTAGCCGCAGCTTTACCACGAGCACACAATTTCGTCATTTAATCCTCCTGCTTTGTAGCGGCCGCTTTGAGAGTGACAATTCTCTCCTTTTTGCGGTTGTACAACTTCTTTGAATTTACCACTTTTGGAGCAAATAGTCTATGACTTAGGCTTTTTGCGAAGTGGTTTCTTTTTGGTGGTTTTTCTTGCGCCACGTAGTTGTCCTTCAACTTGTTTACGCATTTGTGATCTACCTATTACCATGGTCTATACCTCGTTTTGTTGTTATCATCTTTATACGCTATTAAATTTTGTTTTCTATTATTATCACCATTATAGGATACATGAACCCAACCTGAGTCTGGTTCACCATCTTTGTAAAACTCTAATATTAATTGATCATACTCTAGGTTATGTCTAATCCATTCCGCAAGCTCTTTATTATCAATGCCTGGTACTTCTATATCTGCTGCCTTACCCTCGGTATGCTGTGAAGTGATAGAACTACCTATTGCAACACATACTTCCGCAGATCTATATCCAGAAGACACGATAACTGGTTTATCAAAATTAGAACGAATCGGTTGTAATACATTCATGCAAAGTTCTTTTAAGTTATCTATTTGACCAGGAGATGGATTATTAGGAATTCCCCTCCGTTCAGCTGTTTGTGATTTTGTTAATTCTGATAAATTAAAATTTGCAGAAAGTTTCATGATATATATTTAAAAGGATTACAATTATCTATCGTCTCATTTAAATTTTTATCAACTTTATTACATTTACAATCTTTTAACAAGAGACAGAAACCCTTATAAACCCAGTAAATACAATACTTCATTTCTTTAGCTTAGATAATGCTTCTGCTATCGTGTCTAATTTATTAGGGTATTTTTCTTTGTTGGTACAACCTGCTGCAATTAAAAAACAAAAAATAACAATGACCCACAAAACTGGGATGGTATATTTTGGTTTTAATTTCATTAATGTTCTTTAATCTCTTCTATTCGTTTAATTCCATGTTGATCCACATATACTTTTGCTTTGACTACAGCACATTGGACATGTGAATTACCACTATCGTTGTTTCGTTCTATTTTTCTTTTCGTTTCTAAACATTCAGACAATGATTCTTTGTGCGAATGTTCTATCATTGTATCGTTTAAAAAT
>JGI11772J19994_1000152_pt1 | contig 14790 bp, 22 predicted proteins | sample Etolagsurwater0m_FD_19994 | JGI IMG/M metagenome (IMG submission 19994) | reverse complement strand
TTTGAAGGGCAGGCATGAACACGATAAAAAAGAATACTCCTGGTGCTCCAATAATAAGAAGCGCAGTGATTACATAATATGTCAGAAGTTCAGCCATCAGAATCCGAACGCACCAAAGAAAAATACACTACCAGTAGTAGCATAGCTGACGATAGCAGCAATAAATCCAAGCATAGCAGTACGTCCATTTAACTTCTCCGCACGTTCTGCATAGGTTTCATATCCATAACGCTCGGCATCAGACTTAGAGATGTACATCTGAGGTTCTTTGGCAAACATATTCTGTTGCCCAAACTCATTTGTTGTTACGGTCATTGTCTTGTGTAAAGAACTATTACAATATTATATAGTAATGTAACAACTCTGTCAAGAGTTTCGTTAGGAGATCTAGATATTATAAGTATTTTTACTTATTATTTTTATATGGTTTTCCATCTTTATCAAATCCATCAATGTCATAATAAACAGGAGTTCCTGTAAAATTATCTACAGGAGCAACTAACAAATAAGGTCCCGGAATTCTATCATTGTTCCAATCGTATGTTCTAAAATTAGTTGGATGAAAATGAATCGTTACGACCTTCTTACCAGGATTACGACAAGTATATCCAAGTTCTCTCATGTGATATGTGATCTTATTGTCACATCCAGGTTTACCCATGGTATAGTTCATACTATCAGAACTTAATACTGGTGTCTTGAAAATCCATACATCTTGTGATGCGGCATTTTCGTATGGTTCAATTTCCCAGTTTTTACCATCATTTGTAGATATTTCCCAACGACTCAAAGCATAAAACTGCATGGTCATATCAATATTTTTAAAATATCGAAGAGTATCATCAAAAATAATATCCGCATTTGCAACAATACAGATCTCATTTTTCATGTGCTCATTACAATATTCAAATATATTCTGATATGAAGGTCTATTCTCTCTAACTATTCTATGAATTTTAGGAGAGTCAAAATTTAATTCAGCATCATCTTCCATGAAAATGTATACATTATCAATCAAATCGTTGGCAAGATTTTGATGAAGACAATAAAGATACTCTCCGTTTCTCATATGATTACGAGAGTTGAAATATTCAATAACTAAATTCATTGCTCAGAAATCCACTCCATCAGATTAACTTTTGGATCCCAACCAAAAGTAGTTTTTAACTTTGTATTGTTTGCCAGGGTAGTTCTTGCTTCTCCAATCCTTGGAGGAATATTTGTTTGATTCTCAGAGACTGCATCTGCAATTTCATTGATAGAATAGTTAACACCGTTACCAACATTATACAACTGACCATAGTTTTCATCATCAACATCTACCGTTGCCGCAAGCACATTAGCAGATACGACATCAGATACATGCGTAAAGTCTCTACGTTGCTCTCCATCACCAACGATTGTGAGAGATTCTTTATTATCACGTTGACGTAGAAAGATGCCTATTACAGGAGCATACTGACCCTTTAGAGGTTGTCTTTCACCATACACATTAAAGTATCTGAAGAAAATAGTCTTCACACCAAAAAGATCATTATACATCTTACAAAGTTTTTCACCAGCAACCTTTGAAACTGAGTAAGGATTTAAACAGTCATCACGTTGAAGTTCATCATTGGGTGGTTCATTAAATCCATAACCAGATGAAGTAGAAGAATAAATTACTTTCTTTACACCTGCCTCACGGGCACACTGAAGAACAGTAACCGTGCCCACACAGTTCACACTGACTGCCTCAATAGGATTCAAAATAGCAGGTTGAATTCTAGACTCGGCAGCAAGATGAAACACATAATCTATATTAGTCATTGAGTTTTTCAATAACTTATAATCTCTAATGTCACCTTTTATATTGTAAGCCTTAGGATTTCTATAAAACTTTTCATTAGATTCTGCACTCTCATTATCATAACAAACAACTTCATGACCCATCTCAAGAAGTTTATCTACAATGTGAGACCCAATGAATCCTGCTCCACCCGTAACCAAACTTTTAGTCATAACTTATCAATAGATTGTGAAATTTTATTTTTTAATTTACTAGTAGAATATCCATGAGATCTATCTAACCAGACAATCTCAATTGAATTATCTTTACCAGTATAAGATCCATCCTTATAATCATCACCCAAGAATCTTACATCGTAATGTTCAAGATAACTTAAAAATGTTTCTTCTTCTTGATATACTATAATATCATCAATATATATGATTGATTTTAATATCTCTTTTCTTTCCTCCACAGTATGAACTGGTTTCATTTTATATGAACGTGATGCTGAAGGATCTTCATGAAGAGCAACTGTAAGGTGATTACAATGCCACTTACACTCTTTGAACATTCTCACATATCCAGGATGAATAAGATCAAATGCTCCAGCAACAATACCTTTCAATTTTGGTTGAGAAGCTGCCCACTGATTTACTTCAATACCTTTATCATCAATAAAAAGATCTGCAGTTGGTTTGTGGAACATGGGTTCAAATTCGTGATACTTGTAACCCCACATCGATAATTGGTTGCGAGTTAGATCGGTGTAATCAATACCAGATCCTCTTCCACGAGCAGTCATCATAATAATATGATGTCCTTGATCATATAGATTGTTGACTGCTCTCACCATCCAAGGAAGAGGAATAGCATTGTAGTAATCTGGTTTCCCATTCACCTTATTAGGTGTATGGCACAACGTGCCATCAATATCAAAACAATACCTCATACAACCCCGTGCAGGAAAATCTGATGAACACATTCTACCACACCATAAGACTTACTTGCAATATGATAGTTCCACAGAGCATTGATTGCCATGGTTCTAATAGTATTTTCAGGAGAGAATCCCGTCAGAATACCATAGTTGACCTTGTTTTCTTCACACCAGGTTAGACAATTTAAAATGTTCTTTGATTCTCCACCAGAACTCATCAGAACAACAAGAGTTTCATCCTCCACATAGTACTCTAGAAACTTTTGATATGCATTTTCATACCCAAAATCATTTGTGAGCATGGTGAGCATTGATGGATCAGAAAGAATTGAAACTTTCTTACCTCTAAATTTCATATAGTCTTGAGAAATGTGAGAGGCAACTGAACTACTGCCACCATTTCCCAAAATAATAATTCTACTATGATTTTCAAATGCCTCTCGAAACTTCTCAAACTCATTACCCATGTGGGCAGATTCAAGAGTATCAATATATTCTCTAAATGGATTCATACAATTCTACCAACTACACCATTAGACTCAATATCTATTTTAATAGAATCTTGTGAAATTTTCAAGGTGTTAGGTTTAGAAAAAGTTAGAAAAAACCCTCCATTACCAGCACCACATAATTTATGAGATAAAACAGTATTGTTATCACTCAACTCCTCATCCATTTTACGAATAATTTGATTTTCGGCAATCAAAGAACTAGTATTCTTTTTCTGCTTCCAACTTTCAGACATTAATTTTAAAACAGTATCATACTCTTTACTATAAAGAGCTCTGTGTGCCTCATCAACAATATCCAAAAGTGGGAGAGACTTATTAATGTTTGATGTTACGTCTTTCAACACTATCTTAGAATTTCTAGTTACTCCTGTAAAGATTAGATGAGCATCATAATTTCTAAAAAAGTCTGTTGATAAGAAATTATATTTGATGTTTCCATTACTCTCAAAATCAATTCTTTTGAATCCACCAATACCACATCCATAAGGATCTTGATATCCACAATAGGGATTCATCTCCTGCTCCAATAAAAATGCAAGATCACATATCTCATTGTCGGACATTTCTATTTCCTTATACAGACAAATAGATTTGATGAGAGATATAATGTAAGACGAAGAAGATGCTAATCCACTACCTTGCGAATAAGCATCACTCAACATAGAGATGGAAAGAGGTAAACACCCAAAGTAGTTGAGAACAATCCGAACTAGTTCGTTTTGAATGTCTCCTATAAATTCAGTCTCTTCTCTTTTTGAATAATTGATAATATATTTCTTACCCTGAACATTATATCCTAACTTGTCCTCATGTAAGGTGATATAAGTTTTTAAATTACTTGCAAAACTAATTACAGATCCTCTACCATATTTCTCAACAAAGTATGGATTATCAGTAGATCCTCCAAAAAGAGAGATCCTCAAAGGGCAACTTGAGATGATCATTAAACGTTTTTATTTTTAAAGAGCAATCCTCTATTAATAAAGTGAGGTATGAAATATGGAACGTTAGGAATTTTCATTACCGATAGAACATCCTCCAAGGTGCCCCTCAATAATATCAGGACCGTGTGTTTGATCTAAAACTTCTGCTGTCATTTTAAGTAAACCTCATTGAATTCATTCATTACTTTTTCTGCAGTGTAATCACTACAGTATTTGCCCCATTCCAAACTATTGATTTCTTTCTTATCTAAGTTAGTTAGAATAAAAAATAGATCATGCCCATCTTTATAATAAATGGCATCTTCACCCATAACATAAATGTGTCCAGTATCATAATAACTTGGAGGATTTGGGGTATTCCAAGTTATGACTGGTTTGTTGCGAATAGAAAACTCTGCAGTAGATAGACTAAAGATTTCTCCATCATATCTAGCATGTATCATAGCATCGCAAGTATTCACAAACTTTGCTTTGTATTCTTCCTCCATAGTCCACGGAAGATATATTACTCTTTCATGCTTTACAAATGGTCGTGTGTTTAAAAATACAAACCAAAGATCACTTCGTCTCTCCAAAGCAGAGACAATAGCATCGTGAGTAAAACTAAGGTTGAAGGTGTCATTTCCTCCATGTCTTCCGAGAACTAACGCATCCTTAGGAATCCCAAACTCTTCTCTAAAATCATCCTCAACGTGTTGTGCTTCCTTTTCAAGGATATGATGAACGTATGGGTGAATTCCTCCGTGCTTTTCAGAGATGTATTTGCACACACCGGAGTATACATCTCCATGTGGTTGATCCATTCTAAAAATACAATGAGACAGTCTTTTTGTATTAGTGGGCATAAACCCATCATCTTCCCCACCTTTGATTGCGTAGAATACATCCACATTATTATTTTCACAAATTCCTTCTAGGGTAGATCTCAATGAATCGTTCTTACCATCATTGATCCAAACATCTGGATAGAGAATTGTTTCAAACTCTTTAAATCTATCTAATGATGGAGTTGGTCTGGAACTGGTAGAAATGATTATAGATTCATTTCCTAGAATTTCTCTATTGTATTTTGCATACTTATAAAGACAAATCTCAGTTCCACGATCACCTAACTGATAACTATGAAATGCTATTTTCTTTTTACTCATAATCAAAAATAGATTGGACTGTTTTGGTATTCATATAATCCTTAAGGATTTTTGCATTGGGAACCACACAGTGTCCTCCGATCTTTTTGGTTGCATAAAGAACTGGTCTAACAACATTTGGTTTACCAAGTTCAGTATATCCTTCATTGTAAGTTTGATTATAAAGTGTCATGACTTCATCAAATTCAAGTTCCTCATTTTCACATACCTGAGCAACATCAGCGTGGAATGCAATACAGACACCATAGTAAGTAGTATCTAACAACTTAGCATATTCAGTAGTCTTACTATTCTTACAGATGTGAGTTTTGATTCCTATACCATTTAGATGTTCTTGATATAAAGATGCTGCTTCTTGATTCACTGGACCAATATACTTCAAGAAGGTCTTCATACCCAAGTCAAGATTGGGATGAAGACCTCTCATAGGAGAGTGGCATACCTTACCACCAATAAGTTCGGTGGTTCCAGGAGCAACTGTAGAATGAACAATCGTATATCCAGGATTAGATTGTGAGATATAATCCTGGACAACTTTTACAAAGTCTTTAATGAAGGGAATGCAGATATTCAGAATATCCACACCGACAATATCATCATTACGATTTTGATATGGATCTACAACCCGAACATCAAATCCTTCAAGAGATTCGTATACTTTGTCGATACTGCTTCCTATCTCACCATATCCAATAATCCCAATCTTCATCAGACACAAACTCCACTTTTATAATATTCTACCACTTCTTGGATAACCTCGTCAACTCCTTTAGTTGCTTTCCATCCAAGTCTCTCTTTGATCTTTTCACTGTTAGGAATCTTCTCTGGTGCCTCTGCGAACAATGGACCATGAAGTTCTATTGGATCAATGTTTACAATTTTAGATTCTGTATTGGTAATTTCTTTTACCCTTTCGGCAAGATAAAGAATTGTTCTCTCATTCTTTTCATTGCCAATATTCCACTCTTCATTCCAATCATTATCGTCTGCAATTGAAGTTAAGTAGATACCATCAACAATATCTTTGACCCAAGTGAAAGCTCTAAGTTGAAGACCATCATAATACACGGTAATATCTTCACCGTTCAGTGCTTGATTAACAAATCTTGGAAGAACAAATCCACCGTCAGGAAGTTGATACTTACCAGTTACATTGAACGGTCTAATAATTTGATATCTAAAATCAGGATTGATCTTTGCCTGATTAGTTAGAACAATTTCTGATAAAAGTTTAGCAATTGCATACTCATTTCTTACAGTGAATTCTCCATGAAGAACTTTATCACCCCCTTCTTCAAGGTAACTCTTCTCATCACGATGTCCATAAATCTCAGAGGTTGAGATAAACACTAGTGGACAATTATTATACTTTGCTGCATTGACCGCCCAGTAAATATCATCAAGAATAATTCTTGCCATATTACCAGAGTGTTTGAGAACTCCAACTGGTCCAACAGGAGAGGCAAGGTGAAGAACAAGGTCCGCCGTTGGTAGAGTCTTGTAATCAACATCCAGAATATCTTTTTGGATAACTTCAACGTTTTCCAAAATAGGATGATCCAAGGGAATAGCATTTGTAGACATATTATCTACAACACATACATCCCAACCAACAGACTTCCATTTTTCTATACAATGAGATCCAATAAATCCCATTCCACCAGTCACTAATACTTTACTCATTTAAGGACAAGACCTCAATAATTTTTTTTGCTCTTGATTTTGTAGTACCTACACTATGCAACCATTCTCTTTGTTTTTCAAGCATCAATAGGTACTTGTCTGTCGGTTTATTATCAACCACTAATTCAGACATCAGACTATATAGTTGTTCTTTTGAAGAGTAGAAATAGCAGGGCAACTCCTGAGGAGAACATAGTCTGGGTTTCTTATGATAATCTCTAAACAGAAGTAGAGAACCGGCCGCTATAATTTCATAGTGTCTAAGGCAATCCCATCCACCTTTCTTACAGGTAAGACCAAACCAAGATCTTGATAGGTCATTGTAATAGTCTTCTTCAACAGTAAATTTATGGTGCGAAAATCCTCCACCCATATCTACAGTATTTTCAAACAAAGAATCGAAAGGAGCAGTCTTCTGATAAAGTTGGTCTTTGATTGAAAGGTCAACTTCTATTATCCTTTCTTCAGGGATACCAAACCCAGTGGGATACACACTATCATCAGTCTCAACTAGTTCTCTTTTAAAACAATTAGTAAACTGAGTTCCTATGATAGTCTCATCATTATGAGAGATTATTCTAGGAGCATTTCCATATAAGTCATGTCCGTCAATGATCCACACATTACCATCAGCAAGTTCATTCACACCTTTAATATCTGGAACTTCTCCATACATATGTCCATCACCATAGATCACATAGTCAAACTTCCGATTGAATATATCTCTATCTGTTATATCTTGAATTGGCGTAGTTAATAAGGAGAATCCTCTTCCATGCAAGGTATCTTTTGGTGTATCAGAAAAGTCATGATACATTATTTTTTTTCTTGGATAATCTACACAGTCTTCACCAAGAACTGTTCTCAAACCATGAAGTAAAGAAACTTCAAGTAAGTCTCCCTGTTTTGTTGGATCCTGTGTTGTTATGAATAATATTTTCATTTATTTACATTATCGAATACATGCTAAAAACTCTCCAAAATTTTTCTGTTGTTTAGTATTTTAGATCCAGATGGACCAGATCCTGGTCGATATCTAGGATCGTACATAATATCTAGTTGAGAATAATTCCAGGACATCCAAGAGGAACTAATATCTTCTCTACCTTCTCCCAGAGTCTTATCCCATTCAGGATAACTCTCTTCATCTAATTTTTGATATACAACTTCAGAAGACATATCATATTTCTCTTCCCAAAACTTACCAGATAATACAGCACCAGGAACATTCAAGGGAGACTTCCAACTCATATCATATGTTCCCTCTTGACTTTCATACAAAGCCAGGTTTGCTTTCTTTATTCTCCAGACCCAATCTCGGTCTTCCCATCCACCATATGTAAATCTTTGATCCCACCAACCAATCTTACGAATTAACTGTTTAGAGAATCCCATGAACCCGACATTATAAAGTAGAACACATGCATATCCATTCTCCAAAAGATATAACATTTTCTCAACTTCATCAACGGTTGGATGAGTTCTATCATTAATTAAAATAATCCACTCATCATCACTTGTAGCAACAGAATGATTGATTAGTTCAGAATAAGACTCATACATTCCAGGATTTCTATCAATTCTATTATTCCATGTAATTTTATACTTTGAACTCAAGGGAGAAAGTGCATCCATTTGAGCATTAACAATATCTTGACTACATCCACAGTGAAGACATATAGTAAAGTTTTTATTTTTTTTCATTCATTTAACCTTTATCCTTGTTTCGATAAATTTTATTCTTCAGTTCTAAAAGATCACCATCTAATTTATTAAGTTTTCGTATTTCTCCAGAAACATAACAAAAATTGTCTTCCATAGAATCAAGTCTCTCATCAAAAATTTTCATCCATTCAACAATAGAGTATCTTTCCCCTGTCTTCTGATCCTTCACCATATAAAATTGATCCATTTCAGGATCCGTAGTTTTATATGGATAAAGACGATACTCTAATTCAGATGCAACAGTCCAAAGCAAAACTCTTATCTTAAATAAAAAATTCATTTATCAAACCACTCCTTTCTCCATTGTTGACCGCCAGCAAAGTGGCGAATAATTACATCTTCTTTATTTACTTTGTTAATTAAGAACTGACAATTAGATTCACCTTCTAATTCAGTAACGTTCCAAGCAGTAGGAAGAATCTCTACATGTTCATAAAGTTCTTCTAAAGAATAGACAGTCCATTCAGTTTTATCAGAATGCCATCCATAATCTGGAAGATTCCAAAAAGGTTCATCAGAATGTCTTTTAATTCCAGCAAGAGAATACCAGGATGCCTGTTCCCTAAACTCATGCCAAAAACTATTCACATAACCAAACCTTTCGTGCCTGGATACAGCATCATTAAGAGCTTGATATCTGTCTTCGGAAAGAATATTAGAAACCAACTGGCGAGACCAATCATTAATTTTAATAGAAAAATTTCCCATGCAGTGAGTATTTCCAGAGTCGATAGAATATGAAAAAGATTTGTTTGTTTGATACAGTTCATCAATATTTGAGATGCACATGTCGGCATCTAAATGTGTAACGATATCTCCATCAGTTACATATTCTTCCTCAAGCATTTGCTCAAGAATAGTGAACTTCAACCAGGTATAATTTCCACGATACTTATAGAGATCATCCTTAAGTTCAAGATACTCAAATCCATGTTTATCAGCATACTCTTGATTTCTTGGAGACATATAAGTATCAAAAAATTGCTGCCTTTGATCGGCATAAGAACCAAAAACTAATAATACCTTTTTCATCTAACCCTTTTGATAATATTATTAAAGACACCCTGAAGAGAAAAGTAATCTTGATAGAGTTCTTGACCCTTTTTTAACATCTCATTGTATGTATCGTCAGAAATACTCTTCAAAATATCGTAGGTATTTCTAATATTGTCCTCATCAATTATAACACAAAATTCTTCCCAATCCAATTCATCAGACCAAGGAAGTGCATGATCATCAGAAATGTACACAGGAACAGTATTCAATTGGAAAGACTCATAAAGTCTGAAACTTGTCGTTCCATATCCTCTAGGGCAAAGAGAGAACTTAGAGGAAGACATAACATGGAGAAAATTGTACAGTTTTTCTTCGCCAACATTAATATCCCAGTTACCTGCTTTGACTAAACAATCATCTTTGCCTCGAAATGCTTTTTGCATATCAGTTCTTACCCAATAGGTATTAGAACCAATGAAGGAAGCAAAATATTTGTGTCCTCTTTGGGGGATATTGGGAATAGGTGAGCAAACAAGTGGAATAGGAATTACATTACCCTTCTTACGATTACCACCAGCAGAAAAAATCATAGTATCTTCTGGAAAATCTTCAAAAGGCCCATCATCTTGTTGACAAACTGTAAAGTATTTTCTATCAGCACTCAATGTTTCATAAAGTAGATTCTGCAAATCTGGATATGGTTGACCAGCCCAGATCTTATTACAAAAAATATTTGACCAGAAGATGTCAATATATTCTCTCTTTGGTTTATCTTCTAATTGTTGATAATGACTATAAAAATACTCTTCAAGATATTCTCCTTGATGATAAGGAGGATATGTTGGTGTAAGAGACTTTGGTCTCAGATAATCTTCCTTCAAATAAACCACAATCCTTCCTCCTTAAACTTATTGATTTTAGTTTTTACACCAACCATCCAATTATTATGAACAATCATTGCATTTTCTTTTTTGCCTTGTTGATAATACACATTACCATTAGGAAATAAATCCTCAGATAGCAATGCTATATTATCATTATATTTTGTAAGTCCAATACGATTCATGATGAGTTGATCATCGTCAGAATCATCTGCACCACATTCTTCTACTAACTGACGACACTCTGGTGTCTCATTAAATACCATAAATCCAGTGCAGATTGTAGACCCAGGAGCATCAGTTTGAAATAATACTTCTTCATGACCAGTCAGAATCTCAACAGGATTTTCTTTGAATACAATGTCAGTGTCAACCCACATCAAATTGGGATGTTCTTTATGCACCTGATTGATAATTTTCCACTTGTGACGAACCACATTTCTAAATCCACTATTACTATCAAAGGTCCAATCCTGATATTCTTTTAAGTTACTATTCATATAAAGAAAAGCACCTTTATAACCTTCAAGAATAAAAGACTTATAAACGTCTTCATCCATACATGCAATAATAAAGTCATCCATATCAATGCCCACTTTTTCAGCAGACCTCAACATATTCAAACAAATATCATGACATCCAGAATTTAGAAAAGTTAAAAATTTCATTGATCTTTATACCACTCATAAGTTGTTTTAATTCCGTCTTTGAGAGAAATTTTTGGTTTCCACCCAAGTGATTTGATCTTATCAACATTAAGAACTTTTCTTGGAGTTCCATTAGGTTTAGAAGTATCCCAGTTTGTGGATCCAGGAAATTCTACAATTCGAGAAATGATTTCTGATAGTTCTTTGATGGTAATATCTTCACCAGTTCCAACATTAAGAGGTTCTGCAGAATCATAATCTCTCATGCAGATAAAACATGCCTCGGCAAGATCATCAACATGAAGAAACTCACGTTTTGCGGAACCATCACCCCAAAGTTCTACATCAGGCCACCAAGGACCACCCATGTCAATAGTATATCCATCAGTAGTTGCATAATGATACTTAGCAATCATCGCAGGTAGAACATGAGATGACTCTAAATCAAAGTTATCATTAGGACCATACAGATTCGTGGACATCAAAGAAATTGCATTAAATCCATACTGCTTACGATATGCCTGACACATCTTGATTCCAGCAATCTTTGCAATTGCATATGCATCATTTGTAGGTTCAAGAGGACCTGTCATCAGATACTCTTCCTTAATTGGTTGCTCACACATCTTTGGATAAATGCACGAAGAACCAAGAAACAAGAGTTTCTTAACACCAAACTTGCGTGCAGCATGAATAATGTTTGACTGAATCATCAGATTATCATAGATGAAATGTCCAGGATAATCTTTATTTGCACCAATCCCACCAACCTTTGCAGCAGCAAGGTAGACATATTCAGGTTCATTAATTCTAAAGAATCTTTCAACATCTTCTTGTCTTCTCAAGTCCCAATGAGAAGAAGGTGAAGAAATAATATTCGTATAACCCTTCATATGAAGCATACGAACAATTGCAGATCCCACTAATCCAGTGTTACCGGCAACGTAAATTTTACTATCAGCATTCATGATTACACATTTCCTCAACTAATTGTTTAAAAGAAGTTTTAGGTTCCCAACCTAATTTTTCTTTTGCCTTAGAGGCATCACCTAATAAAGTCTCTACTTCAGCAGGTCGGAAATATTTAGAATCAACTCTGATAACTACTTTTCTAGTTTCTACATCAATTCCAATTTCATCCAGTCCCTCACCCATCCATTCAATATTCATATCAAAATAAGGTGCTGCTTCTTCAACAAACTGACGAACAGAATATTCTTTTCCCGTAGCAATCACAAAATCCTCAGGTTCATCTTGTTGAAGCATCAACCACATAGCCTCAACATAATCTCTGGCATGTCCCCAATCACGAAGTGCATCAAGATTACCAAGATACAAACATTCTTGTTTACCCTCAGAAATTGCTTTGAATGCTCTTGTAATCTTACGGGTCACAAATGTTTCACCACGTCTTGGAGATTCATGATTGAAAAGAATACCACTACAAGCATACATTCCATATGACTCACGATAGTTCTTCACAATCCAATATCCATAAAGTTTCGCAACACCATAAGGAGAACGTGGATAGAAAGGGGTCGTTTCTGTTTGAGGAATCTCTTGAACCAGACCATATAGTTCACTAGTAGATGCCTGATAGATACGAACCTTATCTTCCATACCCAAAAGACGAACTGCCTCAAGGACTCTCAGAGTACCCAGTCCATCAGTCTGACCAGTATATTCGGGCATCTCAAACGATACTTTTACATGACTCTGAGCACCTAGATTATAAATCTCATCGGGTTTAACCTGTTGAATAACTCTCACTAAGTTAGTAGAATCAGTCAGATCTCCATAATGAAGATGTAATTGTGGGTAGATATGATCAATACGATGCGTATTAATCAAAGAAGAACGACGCACAATACCATGAACTTCATATCCTTTTTCCAATAGAAGTTCTGCTAAGTATGAACCATCTTGTCCAGTAATACCACTAATTAAAGCAACTTTCATTTTTAAGTTTATTTTTTTATATTATACAAAAAAAGCAGGGTTTATGCAACCCTGCTTTATAGGACTCAGGCTCGCCACTTGTTTTTTTGAGAAACAAGAAACTCAAAGGGGTTTCCCGACCAGTGCTGTTATAGTCCATCCGTGACTAATTCATCATACAGTTTCTACAAGTTCAAGATCAGAATATAGGTAATCCATCAAAATTTCATAATCATCTCCCGGATCACCCGAGAATACAATTCCACAATTTTCATAAAAACGACGAACTTTTTTAAAGAGTTTGGGATTCTTTACATCGAGAAAGATTTCTCCATTAGCAGCAGCACGAAGAGTGCTAATGTCTTTCTTGAATTTTTCAGTCAGTTCCATTGTTTGTTTTGTTTACCTGTCTATTATAAAGTATTTGAAGTATGTAGTCAAGATGCCAGTGAATGAACTGGCAAGTCGGGACGATAGGATTTGAACCTACGGCCGCCCGCTCCCAAAGCGGGTGCTCTACCAAACTGAGCTACGTCCCGAAAGTAGGTTCCTATCGCCGCCAACCCTGAACCTACCAAAGGAGGTTGCCGCAGCCATCATGTACGACCCACTAGTGCCAAAACTCCATGAGAGTAGAAGGCAAGAAGAGTACAACCAAGAATGGCACTTATTATTGTAGCAGTTTTATTGTGTTTGTCAATAGCTTTATCAATCATTTCCTGGCACTGTTTTTCAGTGACATAGTGCTCAGGTTTGATTTCATCCATCCTGTGAGACATTGGGTAAGTTACTCATCGGGTCCGGTTGTCCACTTACTATAGCACAAGCTCTCTTATAAAAGAAGTTATCTGTTGTACCGTTTTCCTCAAATTTCTCCTTGATAATTTTCCAATTTTGTAATTCGTCGGGATGCATAATAGTAGAAAGATTGCCTACAGTACTATTTAATGTAGCGATACACTACACTATTGTCAAGTAAGTGTTTATTCTCTAACGGAGAGAACAGGAATCGAACCTGCGAAAGTATTACCTCCAGCCGCTTTCAAGGCGGTGTCCTCGACCAACCGGACTCTCTCCCTATCGAACTTCAAAGTTCAATTTACGAACTTTACGTTGTTTTCTTGCTTCTTGCCACATAACATCTTCTTGTGTCAAGAAGGTTTTGTTGTTTTTAACACTGATAGAGTTTAACATAACTACCTTCGTTAAGTCAACTGCACTAACTTTGTTGTCTACAACTCTCATCATGTTTGGACATCCACAACACTGAACTTTACTAGTGCTCACTAACTCCACATTACAGGAGAGGCACCTTACCTTTATATTATCCATTTGATAATGTTTTCTTACTTCTTCATTTTTTCATTATTTATATGGGAGATACCGGGATCGAACCAGTGACCCACTCGGTGTAAACGAGTTGCTCTACCGCTGAGCTAATCTCCCAAACTCCCCAGGTAGGATTTGAACCTACGACCAGACGATTAACAGTCGTCGGCTCTGCCGCTGAGCTACTGAGGATTATTTTGTTCTCGTTTTAATTTAAAGTAAAGTTTATAATATCTTTTCTTCATTTCATCTAAAACGAGAGAGTCTTCTATAAATTTA
>JGI11772J19994_1000151_pt1 | contig 14860 bp, 26 predicted proteins | sample Etolagsurwater0m_FD_19994 | JGI IMG/M metagenome (IMG submission 19994) | reverse complement strand
CTGGCTTTGCACCACGTGGTAGACGAGTAGCATCAATAGCCATCATTGGGTGGATTGTTAAACTTAATGCATCGATTCTAGCTCGTAGTTCAGTGTCAAGTGCTTTTTGTGAATTGTAACCTTTTTCACATACACCACGACCCCAGAAGCGTCCGGGCACTACGTCCCAAGGAAATGCAACAATAGGACGATCTTCCATCATGTAAGGGTTAGCTTCTGCCTTAAGTAGAATACCCCCGTTAGCAATGATTACAACGGCCTCTACGTAACGTGAACCTTCTTCCCCTTCTTCTAGTACCTCTTCTTCGTCATCGTCTCTTAGAGCGGATTCTAGAAGCTCTCGTGGCACTAGGCCATAGTACTTAGTAAGACGAACCTTGTCATCGTTGTAAATTGTTATGTCTTGGTCAGGCTCAAGGTCAGTGTCAGGAGCAGCAGAACCAACGTACACGTCACGATAAACACCTTGTTCTTGTAATAGTTCTACATGGTGTTTGCTTACAAACTCATCTACAGCCACACCCATAGCGTCATCTACAGACGTAGCTACAGGATCAATTAGGAAGTTCTGAGGCAGTACAGGCTTAAGCTTAACAACAACACGGTCAGTAATATTTACGCCTACTGCTTGCAAATCACCACCCATAACAGGTTGTGTAGCAGGGGCCATCTCTTTCATTTCTTCAATAACAATCTCACCAACACCTGTACCAAACACAGCAGCATTGATAAGACATTCCGCAACGGACTTACGTACCATGCAGTTTTCAAAGTCTTCAGTCAGTTTGTTACGCAAGAATAATACATCTTCCTTTTGCGTATCACCTAAGTTGTCACTAACATCAAACCACTTACCACGTCCAAACGTAGCTTCTTCTAACTCAGCAACATTAGACTCGACAGCCTGCTGTAGTGCAGGAGAAATAATACGGGAACGCTCAGACTTACGGTCACTGTCAGCAGGATCCCATATGCCACGCCAAAGTCTATAGTACTCTTCAAACCTTGCTTCATAATTTGACTCGTAATAGTCACGCCAGTCCTCACATTTGGTTATGACCCAATCTTCAATCGTTTCTTCAACTAAAAGTGGATCTTGTTCGTAAAATTCTGCCATATTAGTATCCTGCTACCACGTCTAAAATATCATGGTCTTCTATTTCGTAGTCATAGTCATATGCTACGTTAGCCAATTGGTCAATGTACGCTAGTGCGTCCACCAAGTCATCATGGGTCAAAGGGTCAGGAAACTGAAAGAGCTGGTCTAGAAAACGACTATTCCACTCTCCCTTGTTCAGAGTAATGTACCCATTTTCAAAGCGTCCCTGCAACGCCCACATTACCCTGTCGGTCTTCTTCTTGTTACCGTGTGTTAACTCTTCAACTCTAAAGAAGTTCCCGTAACGCTTCTGTAAGTCCATCAGAGGCGACATAACGGCTTGCTTTGCAATACCTTTTTCGATTCCCACCGACACGGGACGATAATCTCTAACGGCCTGAAATATCTTAGCTGCTGTTTCGTCAAGTGTCCATCTGCCATATATGATATTGTCAACAAACCAACCATGCTCATTGACCTTAACCACGGCAATCGCTGTGTCGTCAAGTTTAGTATTCTTTGTTCTCTTCTTGTTGACTTCTTCAAATCCCGCCAAGTCAACTGCAATGTAATAGTCTCCTATTTCTGGCTCATCTTCACTAAAGCGTACCCAGTCTTCCTTAAACATTTCTGAACCACGGGCTTCAAACGACGCCATAAATTCCTGACGAAACGCATAAGAAGACATAGAGCGCTTTGCAATATCAATTTCAGCCGGGTCAAGAATAGGATTATCGTAAGAAGTAAAATGCCAAGCCTTGTAAGTCGGATCATCATCTAACTCTGCATATTTGTATAGTTCATAGAAGTGGTTGCGACCCATCGGTGTACCAATGAACATCGCACAGCCTTTTTGGTCAGCCAATGCAGGTCTCAGGATCTGTTCAAATACGTCAGGCTTCATGTCTGCGTACTCATCCAGCACTAAAAACTTGAGTGAGACACCTCGCATTGTTTCTGGTCTGTCAGCACCTTTGAGGCTGATGGTAGCTCCGTTGACCAACTTGATTTGCAAATTATTAATGTGACTACCAGCAATAACAGGATTCCCCAGTTCGAGAAGGGTGGACCACATAATGTCTCTGGCTTGTCCTTGAGTAGGTGCGACGTAAAATACATGGCCTCTGTCCGCCTGTAGTGCGTTAACAATTAACATCCATGCTGCTAACCTAGACTTACCTGTACGTCGTCCTGCTGCTACTATTTTAAACCGTGTTTCGTCTGCCCAAACTTCTTGCTGCCAAGGCAGTAGTTCTATATTAAGGTCCGTCAAAAGTTTAACCTTGGCGTTGCTGGTATTAGTTCAAACGAAATAATACTGACAAACGTAGAAGTAGCTTCTGGTGTTAGCGTTAGGGTGTCTCCTTCTTTTGCAACAAGAAACTCACCGAACTGTCCACCAAACTCTAAAAACTCACCGCTGCCTACGTTCTTACCTGACAAAAAATCAATGTCTACACCGCTGTGTACCCACTTAGCGCTTATACTTTTACTGCTGCCTGTCGTATTAGAAATAAACAAGTAAGTAACAATAGCATCGTAGCCAGCAGGTACGTCTAGTATTGTGTTAGCAGAGCCTGCCGTTAGTGCATCGCCGTGAGAAAACTTCATGAGTACGTCCACATAACTGGTGTAGTGCCACGGGTATCAACGTGTATAAAGTCAGAAGCAATACCTATGCCTGTGAAGCCCATGTCAAGAGCAGCACTGACAAGCTTTAGGCGATCAGCGGCATTAGTTATTTTTATGTCTGCCGCGATCCCTTGGGCGTGTGTGCCGGGTACATCCTTCTTTTTTTCTATGGGGTGCATCGTGGGATGGCGATACCCACTTGTTATAACGAAGGGAAAACCGCACAACGTCCGTAACATATCTAACTTCTCTAGGAAATCTTGTTCCATGTTGTTGGTACCGGAGACTTGACAGTCAAATTCTTCACGCTTGAAGTACTTAAGACTCATCTACTACTTCTCCTTCTATAATATCGTCTGGAGTAGTTACTTCAGCAACACCAACACCACTAATGTTAATCTGGATGGCACTTCTACCACCATCTTTAACAATATCTTTTTCAAATGCAGCAACAGGAAGAATTCTATCCATTACTAGTTTCCATGCTGCTGACTGATTCTTATGTTCTGGGTCTAATGCTGCATCGAATATCGCATCCATCACGGCGCGAGAACGAGGTGAGTTTAACATCCTCGCTTTGTACTCATTTATTATCGCTGCATCGCCCTTAGGCCGTCCAACAGCGTTTCTATTCCCCTTTGCTTTACTAGAAACAGAACTTCTCTTGGGTCTACCAACAGGATTCTTTTTGTTTTCCATTTGCTTCCTCTGGCGAGTGCTACTGTATAGGCTCTACCTAGATTGCTTTTGGGTTTGTTATCTATACTTGTAGTAATATGCATAAGTACTAAGTCCTAGTACTAAGAACTAAGTCCTAATGCATTGTTCTTTTTGTTATAGTTCTACATATACATATATTATAGCATACTTTTTAGCATTTGTCAAGCTCTTTCTTGCTATTTGTGAACGATGTAGGGGAAAAACACAGTATTTACAGTGCAGATTCTGTGGTTTTACAGTGCAGATTAGTGATATGTCTTAGAATTATTACAACTCTTTGATATATAACTAAAAGTACTAGTAGTAAAGACTTCCAATTTCACTCTTTTTTGTGTCTAGGTAGGACACGCGCGTCGATGCAGTGCATTTATGGCCCCCCAGGGAGTCATTCACGCTGGAAATATAACGATATCTTTATATGTTTATATAAGCATACAAGAATATGAGAATGTGAGAGTCTGGGAAGGACCATATAAGGATATAAGGATATCTTTATATTCAAGCCACTAGCAAAGACCATGCCAACAAATGTAAAACGACGATAAATATTTTTAGGGGGTAATACATAGCCTAGGGCGATCGTTCAATACAGGACAATTGAGAAGCTCTCAAAGGGATATAGAAAATTAATCTGGATTAATTCTAGAGCGCTTGACCGATGCCCCATAATTTGAGACTATCAAGGGGTCGGGAAGGTAACGCCTACCGGCATTCACGAAACTTATAGATCTTAGGAGATCATAACCATGTCAAATATTGAAACTCTAGGTACACGAATCGCGAAAGCCATGATCAAAGGCGACGAGGTAAAAGCTAAAGCTGATGAATCAACACTCGATAAAGTCTGCGATGAAGTAATCAAAGCGGCGCGAGCGGGCATCACCAAAGCAGATCTAAAGCCACTACGAGCCAGCATCGTCTCTCAGTATGTCGGTGCAGGTAATGCAGAAGCATCAGCCAACACGCAGGCGTCGCAGGTCATGCGATTGGTCAAGGTAGCGGCCAATCTGGATAAAAAGCTGTCAGAACATCATCAGATTCAGACCATCGACGACGGCATTTTAACGCTCGAGACAGCATCGACTAATTCAACGTCGCTCAAGACGTGCTACGAATGGCTTGCAGTACCGTCTGATGATGTTGCCAGTGATGAAGAGATCGCGGCTGAATCTGAATCTAGCGAGCCACTAGCAAGCGAAGCGAGCGAGATCGGGCACTTGTTCTCTGAATTCCTGCAGAAGGCATTCGACAACGGACACACCAAACTGGAAATCGCACAGTATCTCGCACAGGTATCAATAGACCTACACCGCGACGCGAGCTAAACCCGCCACACCGTAGTAACCTTGACCGCCTTCGGGCGGTTTTTTTGTGCCTGTCATTTACGCTTGACACTATGGGTGGTGAGTGCGCTTGACACCATTATTCATATTTGAGATAATAGGTATGTCGGGTATTCATTCTGTTTATATGCCGACATTAATTAATCCAGATTAATTTTTGAGAGGGGTACACAATGAAGATTCAATTCTTAAGCGGTCGAGAAGACCGTGAGCGGTTAGGTCTCGTACCTGCATTCTTTGCTCAAGGCGTTATCGCGGCAAGGTTTCAGGGTGGTGGTATCGGTACCGTTGCCGATGAGATGAATGATATGTACGGTATGGGTGGTTTCGATGATCACTGGCGTGGTGAGATAGATGATGATGGTGTGTACCATGCGCCAGAAGATGAGCCACTTGAGCCGTTTGCTAGTGTGTCGTTTGGTGGGTGGACAATGTGGGCGTATCCTTATGCTATATTCGGCATCAAGGATAGCGTAGGTCATCAACGTGTGGGGAGGTTTGACTGATGCTTAAGATAACGAAAGGTCAGCAACAGGCATTGTTGCGTAAGTGGAGGCAATCTGATCAGGGTATGACGTACCGTCAGTTCAGACGCAGTGCTGAGAAGATGGTGTGTGATCCTGCGATTGTTGTTAAGTGGTGTGGTATGTTCTTAGCCATCGAGCCAGATGGTTACACGCATTCATAAAAGGAGGAGTGGTAATGGATATACATTGCAGACATTGTGGTGAACCGTGGGATCATGACGAGTTGCATGATATGGAAGACGTGTCTTACAAGGATGCTGTTCAGTTGTTTGTTAAGCATGGGTGTGGTGCGTTTGGTTTCGAGCCGCCACTGATGACGTGTAAGCACAGCCCTATCTATCCACCTGAGATGATGGAGTTAATACGTGTGGCGCAAGATATGTCACCGTATCCTGATGAGTGGAGTAGTCCCGACGATATTGAGATGATGTTAGAGATGGCAGAGGAGATGTTCTAATGCTGACGCCTGATCAAGAAAGGTTTATGAACTTGGGTGGAGCAATCATTGTTATTGTTCTTCTTGCACTAATCTATACAGGAGTATCTATGCATGAGTATGATCTTTGAGTGTTGTGAGTGTGGTGAGTGGTTCCGCAGTGAACAGGATGTCTACCAAGAAGATAATGGTGACTGCATTTGTGTGTGTTGTTGGGAGGATAATCATGAGTGAAGTAGTTCAGTTGTTTGACAAGACAAGGGTCAGTGCTAGGTGTATGTCATGCGGTACTGTGGATGTCCGCCTAGTTGACACGCATTCTTGGAGGGAATACACTGGTGACAGATCGAGGTTAGTTCAAGAGCTATTCCCTGATGAGGATACGTGGACGAGAGAGATACTTATAGCTGGTCGTTTGAGCTTAGGTATTACAGACAGGTGTAGTCTGTATATGTGTGAAAAGTGTTGCATAGAATGGGAGGAGTAGTTATGCATTTTACAGAGAACAGAGTGGCGCAGTATTTTATTGACGCCGTGTTAAGTGACCCAGACAAGAGCATCAGTGTGTTTGGTGAAGGTGAAGGCCCAGATGTCAAGAAGTCTCGTGAGCACATGACTGTGTTAGATAACATGGGAGAGTGTGACTTCGATGATGTGCAGGTGTGGAGTGACAAGGAAGATAGATATGTTGCGTGGTTCCAATTTATTTATGGCAACGTCACAAGCACTAGTGAAGCAATGGAGGTGATCGGTGACTACTCAGCTAATGAGTATGCTGATCGTATTATTCAAAAAGTGGAGTGGTGTGCAGAATGAGTGATTATTTATTAACCAGTAAAGAACAACTAACGGAGCATCGTCGGTGCCTCAATGTAATACGTGGTGCCATTGAGTACGATGTGATTAATAGTCCGCACAATACTGAGTTCGAGGAGTTAGAAGTATTACTCCACGATGCAGTGCGTAAGATCGATGACATTCAGGACTTACTGAAAGAGCATGTCTATGCCTATGATGTGACTGTTACTGTTACAAAGCGTGTGTATGTGAAGTCATCAGATGAATACGAGGCGGAGCAGGCTGCAATGGACTACGCTATCAGTGAGTTGGATTGTCCTATCGATTGGTCTGAGGATGACGTGGCTCTTGAGCGCCGTGAAGATGAAGAGACCAGTACTAAAATCTATGATGTGGAGGTGTAAATATGAATAGATATACAGTAGATGTAGTACACAAAGAGGTTTATCGAATGTCCGTATGGGCAGACAATGAGGAGGAAGCAATAGAAAGAGCAGAGATAGAAGCGCCTGAGAAAATTGTACGGGACTTTGCACGTTTGATGCACACTGAGTACGAGGTGTACAACATATTTCGAGACGGTGGTAACATAGACGAGGACGAATGATGATTTATGAATTCTATATAGTGCAGAAGTTTGACCGTAATGTGTGGGAGTGGGTAGAGAGATCACCTGATGGTTGTGACCACTTCTCCACGCTTGCCAACGCAAAGTACTATTGCGATAGTTACATCAAGAACGGCGAAGAGTGCCGTGTAATCAAAGAGGAGGTGGTGTATGATCCCGACCGTAAGCGTTAGTAAGATGACGGGTAAGCTGGACGGTATACAAGCAATCAATACCAACACAGCGACGAACCCGTTCTGTATCAAGGAGTCTAGTAAGCCCGATGCCGACAAGATATGCGGAAAGTGCTACAGCATGAGTATGCTTTCTAGTTATAGGAAGAACTGCCAACCCGCGTTCCAGAGAAATAGTGATGTACTTGCAAGTGATGCTGAGTTCATTCTGCCTCGTACCTCCGGTGCATTTGTGCGGTTTCATGGGCATGGAGAGCTAATAAATGAGCAGCACTTCCGCAACTTTTGTGCGATAGCTGAAGACAACAAGCACTCTACGTTTGCGTTGTGGACTAAGCGTGTGGATTATGTACGTCCTAATCTACATCTAGTGCCTAGTAATATGATTCTGGTTTATAGTAATCCTATTGTTGACAGGATAATGACAAAGCCACCGCGTGGGTTCGACCGTGTATTTAACAACGTGTCGCAGGAGTTCGACGGAGAAGCCAACTGTACTGGACAGAAGTGTATGGATTGTTTATTATGTTATAAGCGTGACACCACTAAGGTGATCATTGAACACGAGAAGTAGGAGGACTTATGGAACGTGAACAGTGGGAAGTATGGCACGACGACTACCAAGATTATTGGGACGGTGATCGTTGTATTTGGGACTACGCAGATGAGTATGTCGATGACATAGATGCGTACAAAGAGGAGAGGGATAGTGGCGAAGAGGGGTAATTATCTTGACTACTACATGACGCATCAGGAGATTGCTGATGAGCTAGGTATCAGTCGTCAGATGGTTCGTAACATTGAGAATCAAGCGCTGCAAAAACTCAAGCGTTCAGGTAAGCTACGTGCTTTCTTGGATCATATCAACGACGTAAAGGAGGAGTATCGTGACCAGAAATACAAGACGGTATGTTAGGACGCATAAGCCGCGTACTAAATCAAGAGGTAATACTACCGACAAGAGTGGTGGCAAAAAGTCTCGACGTGTGGTATACTAATCTATATAGTCTATACAGTAAGTACTATGCATTAGTACTAAGTATTACTAATACATATTACTTTTAAATAGGAGATAACATGAAAGATGCAGAACGTATCCGTATGGTTGAAGAGTTGACTGAAGATCAAATGCACAACGTAAACTACATGGAGGCAATGAACATGTTGTTTAATCTTTTTGCGATGGAGTTTGATTCGTTGGACGATGACACGTTGGAGTCTCGTTACCTTTCTCGTTTCGGTACTAGTGTGGAGGTGCATTGATGGCCTTTGTAGAGTTACATCAGAAGTGTAATGATTGTGGTTCTAGTGATGCGTTGTCCTACAATGAAGATGGGTCAAGCTATTGTTTCGCATGTGCCACGTTTACCCCCTCCTCAGAGGGCATAGGAGGCTCTGTGAGCGACATTAACGACTATCGGGTACCAACCCCAAGGGTTCCTTTAATGGAGCAGAGAGGGGAATACAGGAGCTATCAGGACAGGGGTCTCGACGCACGTACAATGCAGAAGTATTCGACGACCGTGTACAAGGATGAGGTTCACTTCGGTTACTACACACCCGATGGTGAATTAACTGCAGTTAAGAAACGTACACCTGACAAGCAGTTCAAGATTGAAGGTGAGTGGAAACGTGCTGGTCTGTTCGGTCAACACCTGTTCCCTTCGGGTGGTCAGTACATAACCGTAGTGGAAGGGGAGATGGATGCACTGTCTGCCTACCAGATGTTCGGTGACAAGTACCCAGTAGTGTCTATTCGTAATGGTGCACAGGGTGCTGCTGCAGATTGTCGTAAGGCATACGAGTTCCTAGATCTGTTTGACAACATCATCTTTTGTTTCGACAACGATGAGCATGGTAAGAAGGCGGCGCATGAGTGTGCGGATCTGTTTGGTGGTAAGGCAAAGATCTACCAACACGGTGAGCATAAGGATGCATCGGACTACCTGATGAATGCCGACAAGGATGACTTCATCAAGCGGTGGTGGCATGCGAAGGTGTACACCCCTGACGGTATGGTGATGATAGGGTCACTCCGCGAGGCGCTGAAGAAGCCATTGATTGAGGCAGAGGTACGCTACCCATACAAGGGACTGGATGACATGACGTTTGGTATCAGACCAACTGAGCTTGTGACAATCTGTTCTGGGTCTGGACTAGGTAAGTCAACCTTCATGCGTGAGCTAGTGTTCTCTATTGCATCGCAGACCAATGAGAGGATAGGACTAGCGTTCCTTGAGGAGACACCAGACCGTACCGCACGTGGACTAGTGGGTCTACAGATCAACAAACCGATACACCTACCCGGATGTGATTACGCCCCAGATGAGGTAGAGTACGTATTCAATACGTTGGATCTGGATGACCGTGTTGTCTTATGGGATTCATTTGGTTCTAATCAGATCGAGAACGTGTTGGCTAGGTTCCGCTATCAAGTCAAGGTGCTGGGTGTTAGGTACATCATCCTCGACCACATATCTATTCTGGTGTCAGACCAATCCAATGGCGATGAACGTAAAGCCATTGATGAGATCATGACCAAGCTTCGTATGTTCTGTCAGGAGATGGAGATATGTATGTTTGTTGTTAGTCACCTACGTAGACCAGAAGGAAAAGGGCATGAGGATGGAGCAGTTACTAGTTTGGGTCAGCTTCGCGGCAGTGCTTCAATTGCTCAGCTTTCTGATATTGTTCTTGGACTAGAGCGTAATGCACAAGCAGAAGATCAGATGGTACGGAACACAACCAACGTGCGTGTACTGAAGAACAGGTTCAGTGGTATGACTGGACCAGCATGTTCGTTGCTGTATAATAAAGACACTGGCAGACTGACGGAGATGATGGAGTGAGGTGCGTTGCATGTAATAAGATACTTAACGACTATGAGTTAACACGTAAGTTCACTGACTCAAAAGAGTTTGTTGACTTATGCGGTGGGTGTGGTAAATTCCTAATTGAGGATGAGCTTACCATCGAAGGTAACTTAGACTATGCACATTTATCAGACATAGAGGAGACATATGATGTCGAAGATGGGGAACTGGATAGTTACTCAGGAAGAGAACTTGGAGATGAAGAGCTATGGTAGAGAATTCACAGAGCGTGAAGAGTTGGACATTGCCTACTACGAATATAGTGTTCTTGGATATCGAAACGGATGGCCTCCATCCATCGGTAATACACTGCGTAGTAACGAAGAGGCCAAACGAGGATCACTGTCTCCATACCTGTAGGGAGTCGCTGTTCGAGGAACTAGCTAGGGGTGGTCACGTTTGCGGCCACAACTACATAGGCTTCGATGGACCTGTGCTGGAAAAGCTATGGGACATACGCATACACCCTGACCGTGTACTGGATACGCTGGTGATGTCTAGGCTGTTTCATCCAGACGTACAAGGCGGTCACAGCCTAGCCATATGGGGAGAGAAGTTACGCTTCCCTAAGGGTGATCACGATGACTGGAGTCAGTTGTCTGAGGCTATGATCAAGTACTGTATGCGTGACGTTTCAGTGACTGAGAAGCTCTACGAGATGCTATGTAAACAACTACACATGTTTGCTTTCTCTGATACCAGTGTCTACCTTGAACATGCTGTTGCACACATATGCAAAGAGCAAGAGGACAATGGGTTTGGGTTCAATGTTACTGATGCAAAGAAGCTAGAACGACAGCTTGAGACTAAGATGCTGGGCATTGAAGCTGCATTGCAGACTGTGTTCCCACCCATCGCAGAGGAGCAGAGGTATCACAAGACGACAGGCAAACCATTGCCAGTGAGGTACACACACTTCAACGTAGGCTCACGTCAGCAGATAGCTGATAGGCTTGAGAAGAAGGGTGCGAAGTGGAAAGAGAAGACACCATCGGGTAAACCCAAGGTGGATGAAGCAACGCTGAAGAAGAACCTACACGTACCTGAAGCTAAGATGGTACTGGAGTATCTGCTGTTACAGAAGAGACACTCTCAGGTATTGTCATGGATCAAGGCAGAAGACGGAGGACGTATACATGGCAGGGTTAAACATATTGGAGCGGTTACAGGTCGTATGGCTCATTCTAATCCTAATCTGGCGCAGGTTCCTGCGGTTTATGCAGACTATGGTACTGAGTGTCGTAGCCTTTTCATTGTTCCTCCTGACCGTATTCTCGTGGGTGCTGATGCATCTGGTCTTGAACTACGTATGCTCGCCCATTACATGGATGATGAAGCGTATACGAGGGAGATCCTAGAAGGTGACATACACACTGCTAACCAACACGCGGCTGGCTTAGATACGAGATCGCAAGCTAAGACGTTTATCTACGCCTTCCTGTACGGTGCAGGTAACGCCAAGATAGGATCTGTTGTAGGAGGTAACGCAAGGAAAGGAGGAGAGTTGAAGGATAAGTTCCTTGAGAATACTCCTGCATTGGCTCAACTACGACAAGAGATAACAATGCAAGCAGAGTCTGGGTTCCTAGACGGACTAGACGGTAGACGGCTACGTGTTCGTTCTGCTCATGCTGCATTAAACACACTACTGCAAGGAGCTGGTGCTGTTGTAATGAAACAGGCAGTGATACACCTGTATGAGTTACTAGAGCATGTTGACTTCAAGCTGGTAGCGCAAGTCCACGATGAGTGGCAAATAGAGTGTCATCCTGAGGATGCTGAGTACGTAGGAAAAGCTGCGGTAAAAGCAATCATTCAGGCTGGCGAAACCTTTAACCTTAACTGCCCACTAGATGGTGAGTATCGTATCGGTAGTAATTGGGCCGAAACGCATTAGCACAATCTGTAAATGTGTGGTATAATATTACCTGTAAAATTAATCTGGATTAATTATTAGGAGATCCTATGAGTGAAGCAAACATCAACCTTAAGTGCCAACTGTACTGGCCTAACCTAACCATGAAGAATCAGCTTGCTGATAAGTACACTGTTGACCTAGCTCTCTTGTCAGACGAGGCAGTAACAGCACTCGAAGACATGGGATTGAAGGTAAACAACAAGGGTGACGAGCGTGGTTACTACATTACATGTAAGTCAAACAACAAGTATCGAGCTTTCCAACCTGACGGTGCAGAGATACTAATCAAGGGGCGTACACCTCTGAGTGAAGATGATGATACTGATATGGGTGTCGTTGTTGCCAATGGCTCAGAAGCTAAGTGTCTTGTTGGTTTCTATGACTGGGAGTACATGAAGAAGAAGGGTCGTTCACCTACCCTACGTCGTATGGTCATCTCTAACGTCGTAGAGTACGAACCTGACTTCGATCTTGAGGAAGCCGTGTGATACTCATTGACGGTGACATGCTTGTCTATCGTGTAGGCTTTGCCTGTGACGAGGAGTCAGAGAAAGTAGCAATACAAACTATGGCTAACTATATCTCTGAACTTATCTCTGATCTGTCTGAGCACTACGATAATCACAAGCTGTACCTTACAGGCAGCAGCAACTTCAGAAACGAGGTTGCTGTTTCCCAGCCTTACAAAGGTGGTCGCCCGTCTCGTAAGCCAGTGCATAAAGACTTACTCCGTGAGTACATGCTCGATGCGTGGAAAGCGGAACTTTCTGACAACATGGAAGCTGATGACTGTATAGCTATCAAGTCCACTGAGTTAGAACATAAGTCTATTATTTGTTCTCTTGATAAAGACTTTTTGCAGATACCCACAAAGATATATGACTACACCAAGAAGATCATGAAGGAAGTTGATGAACGCTCTGCTACAGAGTGGCTGTATCGTCAAGCCTTGATGGGTGACAGGGTAGACAACATCGCAGGGGTAAACGGAATAGGCCCAAAGAAAGCAGAGAAAGCACTGGATGGATGGACAACGGAGAGGGAATTGTATGAGCGATGTCTTAAGTTATACGAGGACAACGAACTCAACGCTGATCGACTCTATGAAAGCCTTCAACTTCTGTACCTTCTCAGATCTGCTGATGACAAGTATAGGATACCTGATGAAGTTTGATAGCAACCTAGAGAAGAAGCTCTATGCAGAGATGAAGAGTTGTACGTATCATCCTGCAAACAAGATAAGCTACATCATACCTAAGATGTACGAGCCTGACTTCTGTTACAACACCGAAGGATGGATGACATACATTGAAGTGAAGGGTCGATTCAGAACTAGAGAGGAGGCGCGTAAATACGTAGAAGTACGTAAGGCGCTAGGTAAATATGAAGATCTTGTATTTGTATTTCAGAATCCTAACACACCGATGCCGGGATCAAGACGACGTAAAGACGGTAGTCGTTATCGTATGAGAGACTGGGCAGAGAAGAATGGATTTGAGTGGTACACACCAAGTACACTTCCAAAGGAGTGGTTATGACTAGGCATCTAGTAATACCAGACACGCAAGTAAAACCTGACAGTAACTTTGATCATCTGTACTGGGCAGGACGCTACGCTGCAGCAACTAAACCTGACGTTATCATTCATCTGGGGGATCACTGGGACATGCCAAGTCTCAGTAGCTATGACGTTGGGAAGAAGTCGTTCGAGGGTAGACGTTATGTCAACGACATCGAAGCTGGTAACGAGGGAATGGCAAGGTTCCTAGAACCCATCGAGGCAGAGCGTAAGCGTCTACGCAAGAGCAAAAGACGACTGTGGAAACCTCGTATGGTATTTCTGCTAGGCAACCACGAGTACAGGATAGAACGTGCTATAGAGTCTGATGCCAAGCTAGAAGGACTGATGTCATACAACGACTTTTACTTGGATAGCTGGGAGGTTGTACCTTTCCTAGAACCTATCATCATTGATGGCATTGCTTACTGTCACTACTTTACTAGTGGTGTCATGGGTCGTCCTGTTACTACTGCAAAGCTCATGCTACAAAAGAAGTTCATGTCATGTATAATGGGACACGTTCAAGATAGGGATATAGCATATGCAAGAAAAGCAGATGGAAATAATATCACTGGTTTGTTTGCTGGCATTTTTTATAGTCATTCTGAAGATTATCTAAACCCCCAGACAAACGGTAGCTGGTCAGGAATATGGATGCTGAATGAAGTAGACAACGGTTCCTTTGATGAGCTACCTATCAGTATTAACTACCTCAGGAGAAAATATGGATGACGTTCGACGAGTTGTTAGAGCACGTTGCCGAACATTACGATGAGGTAACAATCATGGAGGCTTTAGAGATCACGGCAGAAGATCTAGTAGAAAGATTCTCAGACCGTGTACTTGAAAAGATCTATAAGTTTAAGGAGATGGAATGAGCATTGACAATGCAAGTCCTGAAGAGTGGGATACAATAGCAGCACTTAACAGCTTATCTATCAGGAAAAAAGCTGATCCTGTAGAGAAGCCTGACCACTACAACAAAGGTGCAGTGGAAGCTATCGAAGCTATCAAGGCATCCATGCCTGAACATGAGTTTCGTGGGTATCTTAAAGGCAACGCACTGAAGTATCTTTGGCGGTACGATTACAAAGGTAAGCCAGTTGAGGATCTACGCAAGTGTCGCTGGTACATTGAACGACTGATTAAGGA
>JGI11772J19994_1000146_pt1 | contig 15066 bp, 19 predicted proteins | sample Etolagsurwater0m_FD_19994 | JGI IMG/M metagenome (IMG submission 19994) | reverse complement strand
AACATAGAACCAATAACATCATAAGTGTGATTGGTCATTATCATAGGTATATTTGCTTTACCTAATTTAAGTGTTAAAACTCTAAACGTTGATTTGACTATTTGTGATCTAGTCATATCTCTTGTTTCTTTACCAGCAGCCGTATCTTCCATTTCTTTTGTAGTAGATAACATTCCTAAACTATCTAATACAAACATTAAAGGTTTTCTTTTATCCTCTGGTTGTTCTAAATATTTGTCTATAATTTTAATTGATTGTGCTCTAAATTCTTGTACTGTCGCAACTGGTACGATTACCATTCTAGTAGAATCAACTCCTCTAGTTTCAATCATATCTTTTGAAATGGCACTTTCTGATTCAAAATAAATTACACCTGCGTCTTTGTCTGTATCTAAAAAATGTTTACATATACCTAACGCAAAGAAAGTTTTACCTGTAGCGGCTTCACCAGCGATTGCTGTAATTTTATTTCCTGGCATACCACCATAGATACTACCAGATAACAAGGCATTAAATGAATATGAACCTGTATCAATAAAACTTGTTACGTCTGCGCTATCAACACCTTCACTTACTAGTGAGGCATACTCATTACCTGTTTCTTTAATTATGTCTTTTAGAAAGTTGCTCATATTCCATTATCTCCTTATCAGTGTATTTCAATATGTACCATTTAATGTTATTATTATAACAGAAATCTTTTACTTTGTCAAGTTCCTGTGGTTTAAAATGTTCTCTTTCAATTACTTTACCATTACTATATATCATTATTTCCATTGTCGTCTTCAAAAGCTTCTTGCCATTCTTTACTACCTTTAGCTCGTAATACTACTGGTCTACCTTTTTTAGGTTCTTCAAATTTTGGCATATTAGCAGAACCTTCCCAATCAAATCTTAATGAGGGATCTTCAGGAACCCAATCTTTTCTTGGTTCTTCATAATCTTCAGATTTAACTCTTGTCCATAATAAATCTTTCATATCATCTAAATTCATAGGACCAAAATCATTATAAACTCTATTTTCAAAATGGTCAGCCATTCTATGTACTATTTCTTTATTGTATTGTACTTTTCTTTGATAGTCCCAATACTCTTTTAAATCTTTATATGATTCTTTTGAAATAGGCATAGACATATTTATTACTCAAAAAAACTTTCTAATGTTGCTTTTCTACTATGTTTAAATAAATCTATATCTTTAGGACCAAAACACCAAACATTTTCAATAAAAGTAGAAGTTTCAAATTTTCTTTTTTCTTCTTCACTTTCAAATAACTTATCTGATTTTGGTCTTTGTCTAATCTTCATTCCTATTTGTCCTAAAAATTTATCTTTTAAACTATCAACAAGTTCATCACCTGAATAATATCTTTTGTTTTTAATTTTTGGATCCATAATATTAATTAAAACAAATTTAGATATGTTCATACAATTTTTTGATACAGGTAAATAGAAGTCATCACGCCACTTATTGTATTCATCAAACTTTGCCCAACTTTGATTTTCTTCTTTGTCACCGCCTGCGTTATATTTTTCTGTACTAAAATATGGTGGACTTGTAAATGTTACATCTACTTTAGGTAACTTGTCATACGGCAAATCTTCGGCACCACGATTAAATATCATTACAGATTTTTTACCTTTTGAAATAAACAGATCACCTTTTTCTGTAATTTCAACATTTTCATTACCTAATAATTTTTCATATTCTATAACTTGTTTTTTATATCTTTCAAATGTATATGGATTTGGATCACAACCTATATACGTTGTTGCGTTTGAAGTATAAAATCCACATAGTCTATCTCCCCAACCACAACTTGTGTCTAATACTTTTTTTGCTTCGGTTATATCATAAATTGTTTTAGCAACAACAGGTTTAAATTGTGTTGCGATATAAGTTCCTAATCTAATAACTTCTATATAACTATTGTGTGATAAATCTTTACTACTATTTACACCTCGCCATAAACCACCTAGTGTTGACCATATTTCTTTTGGTGTTCCTTGTTCCCAAGTTTGTCTAGGTGATTTAAATTGCCAAGTACCACAATCTAATCTTAAATCCTGATGAAAGTAATTTGAAGCGTCATTAAACTGTGCTGTTGCTTCTATTAATCCTAAACCATATTTTTCATATGAATATTTGTAATCATCATATTTTTCAAATACTAAATTTTGATTTTGTTCTTGTGGTGTACATATTTTAGAAGTATCAAAATTTTTAAGTTCAAAAAATACCTCTCTCATTTTTGAATAAGGTATTTCTCTTAAAGGAAATTTAGGTTTTTCTACTGATATGTATTCTGATAAAGTTTCTCTAAAAACTTCCTTTGTATAAGTGTCCGTAAGTCTTTTAAATTGTATTGAATCTACAATAGGAAGTTTATCTTTATCAGCAAAATTCTTTAGTTCATTATATAAATCAACGTTCATTATTCCAAAACCAGAGTAAAATTAAAATTGGTATATAACATAATATAACATATAATATCGCTAATGTCAAGGTCATTTAAATTTATCCGTTTGATTGCCCCAACTATCCCAACCACTTCGTTGTGTTCTAGCAAATAGTTCTATATAAGGTCCTTCTAATAAGTTTTCTATATGATTGTATATAATATCTGGTTTTCTACTATGTTCTCTACGTTGTTCTACAACTAATTGAGGTACTGATTTACTAATTCGTTTTGGTTTACCCTTTGTTGCCAATAAACACATTTCAGGATTGCCTCTTGTCCAATATCCTAGACCTGTAAAAAAACCTAAACTTTTTTTATTAGTTTTTGCCCAAGTAAACCCCACAGTTTTATATTTAAATCCCCACGCATTAATGACTTCAAACGCCTTATCTAATAAAGGATCAACAACCCACATTAACAATACTGAATTGTCATTTGAAATTTTATTTACAGGTAAATTACATATATCTTGTAAACTCATTACANTATAATGATTTTCAGGACTTCTATCTTTNCCTTTATCAGAAAAAGTTTTAAAAGNCCAAGGTGGGTCAGCNTANATTACGTTATATTTTTTAGAAGTATCCATATTATTAATATTATAATAAAAAACATTTTAGTATCTATTGGTGTCATAGCAATTCTTTGACCCCATTGAAAGCATATAAAAACAGTAAAGTATAAAAGTATCAATGAAGTTATCATCCAAAAAATGCCTCTAAACTTGCTTTTGGTTCGTGTGACCAACCGATACTGTTTAATATAAAACTAATAGGATCAATAAATGTCTTTTCAAATTGTACTTCATAATCAATATACTTTTCTAGTTTAAATTCTTTAGGTAATTTAGTTACATAACTGATTACATCAAACTTAAATGGATTTGCTTCTAATAGTTTTATAAACTTAATCTTATCACCATCATTTATGTATGGATACTTGTGATGTAAATTCATTTCTTTTAATTGATGATTATAAATTAAAGCACCTTTTACGTGTATTGGTGTACCTTTAATAAAGATATTACTTGCGTGAAAATACTTTTTAATATTATTACAACTTCTAGGAAAAGATATTTGTTCTGCTTTCATTGTAAAGAAATCTTTTTTAAAATCAGCAATAAATTTTTGTACGTCTGATTCTTCATCTGTCATTATCTTATTGATACACTCTTTAATCTTACCTCTACAAACTTCAGGTGTTGATGATCTCACTGCCTCAATACCCATAATTTTTAATTTAGGTTTTTCTAATCTTATACCTTCTTCGTCTAACACATTTAAGATATATCTTTTTTTGGCAGTCCAGATACCTTTGTCTGCGATAACTTCTCGTTTCATTACCATCTTTTGTTGAAACGCATTTGTATATTCAGCAACTTCTTCAAAACATTTTTCAATAAATGGTTCAATCTTACCATCAACAACTTTATCAATAAAGTTTATAATTTGTTCTTTTGTTTTACCTTGACAAAATTTTTCAACAAGTTTATCTAAAGTTAAATAAATTGAATCTGTATCTGACGCAACAATGTAATCAATCTTATCGTGTGTCTTTAATATATCATTCATAAATTTATTTACAGACTTTTCAATATAACGAATTACAAATTGACCTGCTGTTGTAATCGCACTTGCCTGTCTTACATCATAATATCTAAAGTATTGATTGCCGATAGCACCATAAGCACTGTTTAATCCAATCTTTTTAGAATACTGAATATTATGACAACGTGATATTTCTTTTAATAGTTTAAGGTCTTTTGTTTTATTATATTCTTTTTTAGCAATCATCATTTTATTTTTATAAACAACACGATCATTATACATCTTTTCCATAATCTCTGGTAAAAAACCTTGACTATCAGTTTTAAACATAGCACCGTTAGGTGTGATTGTCGCACCTTCAGTTTTTAAATGTGTAAGTGGTGTAGCGTGATCTAAAAATTTTTCAATACTAATGCCGTTACTTTTTACACCAATAATTTTTTCTGGTGAAATATTATATTGCATTATTAAATGTGGATATAGAGAGTTAATATCAAACGATACAACCCATTTATGTAAACCTACTAATGGTTCTTTTACATAAGCACCGTCATATTTAAATTCTTTTATATTATCTTCTTTAGGAGGAATTATAATGTTCTTTTTTCTTAAATGATTGTAGATGATTGTATCCCAAAATCTAACTTGTGAAAAGACATCATCATAATTAATTTTTGCCTCATACGCCATAGTTAAAATCAATTCAATAAGTTTTAGTTTATCTTCTAACTTATCAACTATCTCAACATCTTGGATATTATAATCAACAAACGATTGAAAATCTTTTGTATACCATTCTCTAAATGTTTCATAAGGCATTTCATCTTTACCTTCACCAAGTTCTACTTTACCTATGTAATCAAGTTTATAACTTTCTGGTCTTACTGGTATAAACTTACGATATAAGTCCATATAATCTAACATTACAATACCTAGTAAATGATAAACGGTTTGATTTCTTCCCCAACTTGATATTTCTTCTCTTTCAATTAAAGACCAAGGTGATAATCTTTTAATTACTTTTTCATCTGTTAACATTCTTATTCTATTAACAAGATATGGTAAATCAAAAAACTTTGTATTCCAACCTGTGATAACATCTGGATAATTTTTAATCCAAAACTTCATAAATTCCATAATCAATTGTTTTTCAGAATTACATTTTATATAATAAACATCTTTTCTATTTGTTTCAAAGTCACCTGTTCCCCAAGTAATGATTTGTTTATTAGATTGATTTTTAACTGTAATACAAAGTATTTCTTCAGTAGGATTTTCTACATCTGGAAAACCATTTTCAGCACTACACTCAATATCTAAAGTAAATATTTTAATTGCGTCTTTATTAAATTCAACTTCGTTAGGATGTTTGTCTGATATGTATTGATAATGATAACGATCCATACCATAGATCGGTGCGTTGTCTGTATTGTAATGTCTTTTAAAATCTCTTGCCTTTTTTATACTACCAAACGTAATAGGTTTTAAATACTGACCTTGTAAAGTTTTAAATTGAGTTTCTTCTTGTGTCATAGCATAAAGAGTAGGACTATAATCTATTTTTTCTTTATAGTCTTTACCGTCTTTTACGCCACGTACAAGCAATTTTCCGTGATGTTCTATTACATTTTTATAAAAGTTCATTATTTAATAAGTGTACTATCAATCCATCGTGTTCTGGTTTTAATTCTATTTGACAAGATAATCTACTTTTACCTTCAACAAAATTTTTTTCATATTCTATTAAGTGACCTTCTGGCTTATTATAGTCTAATTTGCCTAATTTGTCAAGCCACTGATCTCCTATGTGAACGTGACAAGTACAACAGGCACAACTTCCACCACAAGTAGCAGGTATTTCTGGTATAGGTACTTGTGAATGAAACTTGGCTGCCTCCATTAGAGTTGTATTTTCAGGCACTTCAACTCTAATTTTAGAGCCGTTCCTTACAAAATAAACTGTTATCACTTATCTAATTTAGGTAACTTTGTTTCTGTTATTAAACTGTTAGTTGGTGTTAATATACTACTTGTATTTTGTTGGTAAGAAGCAAGTATTTCTGATTTTGGATCTACTTGTGTTACAACATTAGCACTCTTAATTATAAATGTATCGTTTTCAGTATAAGGCATATACAAACTCATTAAAAGTTGTACTGGTTGTCCTGGTGCTGATTGTCTTGGAATGATAACAAACGCTTTTGATACGGTAATGTTATCTGGTGTTTCTGTAACTATTTTAGCGATTACATCTTCACCTGTAGTTAGTCTTAATATTTTCACATCTGACATAATATCTCCTTTAATTGTTATAATATATCACAAATTGACTTATTTGTCAATGTTGTTTTTCTTTTCAACTGGTCTTAACCTTTTACTTAATACAAACGTTCTATTAGGATTGACACTTACATTCATTTGACGCATTAAGTTTCTGTTAATTAATATATCAGAACCTGATCTTGGTCTTTGATCTAAACCTACTTCTATATCTTTATATGTAAATCCATTAAAAGTAATATCCATTAAAACTGTTGGTCTTGTTTCTGACGGTTCTTCACCATCAGCATTTGCTCTAAACACTTTACTTGTACCGTGTCTTGGTTTAGAAAAAGTTTTACCATTATATTTCCACTTGATTACTTTGCCGTCTTCTAATATTTCATCAGCGTGTAAAGCACAAGCATCCGCACCATTACCTGTATCTAATTTTGCTCTTACTAAACCTACATCTTCTAATTCAACTGTTTCTAACCAACCACATTCACTAGCGGCTTGTCTATCCCAATGTGATCTTTTAGAAACCCAATCAATTAAATTATAAATTAATTTTTCGCCGTCAATTCTACCTGATGGTTCTGGATCAGAATAATAATCGTTATATTGATATCCCTCGTAATCAGCACCTGAACCTGGACTACCGTTAATTTCTAACACATATGGTTTACCTTTATAAACAATATGATCTACACCTACCATATATGCTTTTGAAACTCTACTTGCTTTTAATACAAGTTCTCTTTCATCATCACTTAATTTATATGGTTTTGCTTCAGCACCTCTATGTGTATTTGATCTAAAATCGTATGATGAGTGTATTCTTTTTGTAGAAGCAAATATTTTATTATCAACTACAAAAGTTCTAACATCAAAAGCTGTTGGCATATATTCTTGTATTAATAATTCGGCATCGTGTTTCCATAATGATTGTATTGTTGATACAAGTCCTTCATAACTTTCAATTTTAATTACACCAATACCTTGTGTACCTGTTAATGTTTTAAGTATAATAGGAAACTTATCACCTACTAATTTTACAGCGTCATCTATATTTTTTTCATTAGATACAAAGGTGGTTCTTGGTGTAGGTATACCAAATTTTTCAAATAATAATGCCGTTGTTAATTTATTATCACAAGTCAACATCGCTGATCTTGTGTTTAACATAAATGCTTGAGAATTTTGAAAAGCAGATAATAATGATAATCCTGCTTCGTCTTCTATAGAACCTGCTCGTGTAATACAAACAGTGTCTTTACCTATAAAAGTGTGTTCATTATCTTTACCATCATAATTATAAACAGTTAAAGTATTTTTTTCTTCGTCTTTACCTGTGATGATAGCGTGTTTTGTATTAATAACAACACACTCAAAACCTTTTTTCTTACACGCCTTTTGAATTAAAGCAACAGTAAGTTCTTTTTTAGGTGTTTCACCAGCTTTTTGTTTTTTAACATTTGGATTAGACTTTGTAATGACCGCAACCGTGATAGGTTTATCTTTACGCTCAACGTCTTGTTCAGTTATATATTCTCTAAATTTAGGAACTTGCATTTATTTCTCATCTGTAACGTCTTCTTTATTTTCTACTTTTTTACCAATATTATATTTTGCTAGTAAGTTCCATTCTTTTTTTTCTTTAAAAGGTAATACTTTAATTTGACTTAAAGGTGCTTTGTTTTCAGCTTGAGATTTATTTACAATGTCAATTAAATTCCAATCTTGTAATAATATAGCAATTGTGTTTCGTCTTTGTATATCATTCTCTACTAAAGTAGCTTTCTTGCCGTCTAAAGCAAATAATTCTTTAAAGTGTGTTATAAAGTATTTACCTTGTTTGTGTAAAATGTGACACGATTGATAAAGTGTTTTATCTTTACGACTAGCAACACCGATACGTGTTAAGGTTTCTCTAATTTTTAAGAAGTCGTCTGGTTGTTTTATAGTTACTTCAAGCATACTATCAGGCGACCATTGTATTTCTTCACTCATCTCTTTGTTCTCCCACCTTTATTCAAGGTCTCTTTTATTTCTTCAATTTGTTGTTCTGTTAGTATGTTGAGTGCCTGTTTAGCTTTTTCATTACTATAACCATAATACTCTTTTACATACTCTAAATTTTTCAATTTGGCTTGTGATAGCCACTTGCCACCAAATCGCTTTCTTTTTCTTATACTATTTATGTAAAAGTGAAATTGTAGTTTCTTATCTAAAAAGTGATAGCCATTCATCTCATTTGCTTGTGCTATACAATCATAAAACATTGATAAACACTTGTTGACTATAAAGGGAGGATACTTTTTTGCCCAAGTTTCATCATCACTATCCAGTAATGGTTTCTTGTCAAAATTAATTGCGTTCAAATAATCTTTTAACTCGTATGCCATTATTTAAACTTACAGCTTGCCATAATTTCTGTTAAACAAGCGACCATATTGATTTCTTGGTCGGCAACAAAGGCTGCTTTATATTGATATCCAGCAATAATTAATATGGCTTGAGGAATAGATTTTGTATCTAAATTTTCATAAAGTAAATCATAGATTGTTCTAAACAAGTGAGATGGCTCTTTATCTAAATTCTGTACAACCCATTTTCTCATATCATTAAAACGTTTCTCTTTTAAAGTNTTCATCAACTCTTTATGATTAACTTCCGAGATACTAAACAATATACCACTATCAATCTTACCTCTTACAGAATATCTTTGTAATTCATTAATAGTTCTTCTAAAGTCTGGATAATACTTTTGAATTAACTCTGCCAATACTTTTTTATCATACTCTATATTTTCTTCTTTTAAAACATCTTCTAATCGTTTCATAAGAGCGCCAGCAGTTTTTCTAACTTGACCATTAGTAATCTTAAAGTCAATTACTGTACAACGACTATGAAGTGCTGGAATAATTTTGTTCTTATAATTACACGTAAAAATAAATCTACAATTATTATAAAATGTTTCTATGAAATTTCTTAAAGCAGGTTGAACACTATCAGCGTTCATATANTCTGCCTCATCAATAATAACAACTTTGTGATTAGCTTCTTCAGTAAGAGATACNGTAGAAGCAAAATTTTTAATCTTATTTCTTAATGTATCAATCTGTCTACCTTCATCTGAACCGTTAATGATAATGTAATCTGTACCTAATTCTTCACATAAAGCACGAGCCACAGTAGTTTTACCTGTACCTGCTGTACCTGATAATAGTAAATTAGGTATTTCTTTTTTCTCTAAAAACTTTGTAAATGTATCTTTTAATTCTTCAGTAAGAATACAATCACTAATCTTTTTTGGTCTATACTTTTCGACCCATAAAAAGTCACTCATAATATAATATACTCCTCAATTTAAATCAATCCAAGTATAAGTTGGATCTTTTGTCATACTATCATAAATGTTAGGATTTGTCAATAGTGCCCTACGATATGGTGTCCATCTTATACCTACACCCCAACCTAACCGATTTATAATTTCTTTTTTAGTCAAACGTTTTTCGTCTTTAATCCATTTAGTAATTCTTTGTACTGCCTCACTTTCACTCATTTTACCTACACACTGAATTAGACCATCAATGTAAGCACTCATACTTTTAACCTCGTCTTTAAAAACTAAATTATGTTTAATATGATTAAGTGATTCGTTAGCATAGTCATTTCTTAAATCTGTATTGTCTAAATGTAAATTAAATTCTGAAAGTAATTCTTCATCTGTATCTATAAACTTACCTTCATCATACAATTCTCTATAATAATCTGCGTTGTACATAATGTAAGGTACGCCATTCATCATACCATCAGTAGTTGCCACAGACCAGCCACTATAAGATTGTTTAGGAGAATATCCTACACAACACTTTTGTAAAAACTTATAATAAAATTCTTTATCGCCTTTATCTACAATGATATAATCTCTATCAGGTTTTTTGGCAAGAGGAACCCAAACTTTAAAATCTTGCCTTTGTTGATAAAGTTTATCAGTGACTTTTAAAAATTCTTTATAATGTTTATATGTGTCTGGTCTATGATTAAACACAATTATTTTTTCTGGTTTAGTATTGATTTCTTTTACAATATCTTTTTCATCAACACCTAAATGTTGTACTTTTAAAATGTTTTCTAATTTAGTAATAGTCTTATCATTAAATATTTCTTTTGCCTCATCTAATACTAATTTTCTTTGTGATGAAGTATTTAAATAACATCTATCCATTTCTAAAATGCCTAATATATTATTTCTAAAAGCATTTGCTGGCCAAGTAACAACGTTCTTTAAATCAAACCAATGACAATAACCAAAAAATAATGGAACGTGATGAGTAACATTTAATAAAACATTTTTTAAATTAGTTGTATGTTCTGGTAAATGTGACATTACTAAATCAAAATCTAATTCTTTTGATACAATTTGTTTAACCATCTGTGTATCAAAATGTACTCTCATTGTTGGTGGGTGTGTAGGAATATCCACATAAAATTGTGTGACATTTTCAAACATCAATGAAGAAACAGGTTTAGGCAATATCAAATAAAACCATAAGTCATCTCTAATAGAATTTAAAAGAGATATTTGTTTTTTAATGACTTGTATATAACTATCTTTTTCTAAATCTTTACCAAACGTAATGTTAGGATAGACTAAAATTCTGATAGTTTTTTTAGGTTTTATTTCTTCATCTACAAATAAACTCATTTAGATTCAATTGTAAATTCATTTACGATTTCACTATCAACATCATAACCACCTTTATTCATTGTCCAACAATCTTCTTCACGGTCATAGTCGTGTTCATCAACAAATGTTTGGACTTTATCTGCTAGTTCTTTATCTTCATCACTAGCAGTTTGATAGTTACTCCAATCAAAGTAAAGACCTTTTTCAAAGGTAGGTAGATCACCAAACTCCTCTATAATATCAGAAACAGCGATTTGTCTGTTAAGATAATGTGTAGTTTGATGATACTCTCTGGTTTCTACTTTTAAGTAATCGTCTGATTTGTATTCAGTACCGTCTTCCAGTTTATATACCTCGGACATACTAAAACTCCGAATCAGGTTCTAATGCGATCCAATACTGTACTGATTTATTTCTGTTTACAAAATGAGATATTTTTTGTTCAGAAATTGCCACGTCATAATCATCAACAACTTGTTTAAAGTTTTCAGCCTTAAAGAAAGCTGTAAACTTNTTATCTGTTTCGCCTATATCAAGCGAATANTCGTTAGATGATTTATTCTTTTTATCTGTAGCAACTATTTTGATTTTANTACCATCACCTTTTACGGCAATATCTGGTAAATTAAGTGTAGTAGCACCTTTCATTAATTTAGCAAACAAATCTTTTTTTAATGTAAAAGTTACATATTTGTCTGGCATATTAATTTGTTTTTTAGGTGCGACAATAACTGATTTATCAGCAAAGAAATACTTTACTGCCTGTTTAGTTTTACTATCAGCAATTGTTACATTTGATCCACCATTAAATTTTAATTCTGGTGCTTCAAATAATTCAACTGATCTTAAAAATTCAGGTAAATCATAGATAGCAAATTCACTATCAAATTTTTCTGTTATTTCAGCCTCGGCTAAAATGTTCTTCATTGTAGAAATTGTCTGTACTTTATTTCCAGGTTTAATCAAAATGTTTTGATTGATGTCTGAAAAGTTTTTTAGTACAGATATTGTGTCTGTGCTTAGGTTCATTTCACATTCTCCTTATCATAGTTTAATAATAATATAACATAGTGTACTGCTTTTAGCAAGTCTGCTCTGTTATGACCGTTCTTTTTACCNTACCTACACAAATATTTNATTGCGTTGGCTTGACAAAAATCTTTTCCAATACCTAGTGTTTTAAATAAATCTTGTACTTGAAAGCCGTCTTTACCACTTGAATAGTGTTGACCGTATGTTGACTTAATATAATCACCTATTTCTTTTAATATTTTATCTTCATTGTATTTCATAATGTATCAATATATCACAAGACTTAAAAAAAGTCAAGTCTAGTTTATATCATTAAAATTAAACCAGAAGTTTGTTTTTATCGCACCTTTTGAAGGTGTCATACCAGCACTACCAACACCTGTGTCGGTCATAGTTAAGTCTGATTGTGATAATATTTCTGTTCCAATTGATAATGTAACTGTAACACTGGCTCTACCAGAAGCACCAGGTTTTGGTACCATTGTAATAGTTAATGCTTTATTTCTAATGTCTGATATAAATTTTTTCATATCTTCACTTTGTTTAGATGAAATAACTCTCATATTTTTACCTTCACCTATAGCAGCATAGAAATCGTCTTCTCCGTCCATACCAATTTGTTTAATTAAATTATTATTAATTTTTTGTTTGTTCTTTTTGTAGATAGCATTAAACTCATCTACTATAATTTTAGCTGTATTGATTTGTGATTCTTTTGAAACTTTACGACCATAATCTTTGTATTTTTTAAACATCTTTTTTTCTGAAGCATTTAAACTCTTTTTTGCTAAAAATTCTGTTGCTTCTGCTTTTGACATACCATCTTTCATAGCAGCTTTTAACATACTATCAAAAATAATACTTTGTGATTTTTCTAATGCTTTAGAAGTAAAATTTTTATCACCTGTTAAACCAGAAAAGAAACTTATTAAAGTATTGTTGGCTAAATTAATTCTACTTTTTTGATATGCTTTTAATGAAGCGGCTATCTCTGCCACAATTTGATTTTTTGATTTTTTTCTAGCTCTTAATACTATATCTGCTTTACCTTCACCTTTTAAACTGTCACCTGTTAATGTTATATCAAATTGGGTAACTTTTAAATCTGCTGTTTCAATTAACATATCTGAAAATATTTTATCAGCCATCGCTTTACCAGCGTCTTCCATTCTTTGTATTTCAGAACTTAAATTTTTAAAATTTGATAAAGTTTTTAATTTGTTGTTAACAAAGTTTTGTCTGACTTTGTTGAGTGATGAACTGGATGATGAACTAGGTAAATTTAAATTTCGACTTTCAATAAGTTTTGCTAATTCTACACCACAAACATATTCTGAATAATATCCTAATCGGGATTTACTGTCTTGTCCTACTTCGTTTGCTTCACTTAAACCTGTACTTATTTTCATAGATATAGTTTGTCCAAAACCTAGTTTAGAAGCGATAGCTCTAAAAGCAAATTTAAAAGCATTTACTACTTTATTAAAAGCACCTCTAATAAATGAAATGAACCCACTGAATAATCCTTCTTCTAATTCAGTTATTCTGTCAAATTTTTCGTCTTTTAAATACTGCTTGAAACTAATCATAGCAATATTTATATGACTAGAAATTCATAATTAATAATTCTTCTCCCTTATCGGTACCTACAGATTTACTACTATTTTGTTTATTAAATGATCTGGTTTGCCAACGATAATTGTTTTTAGGAAACCAAGTCTGTAAATCGTCAAAGTCATAATAAGAAAGTACAAATTTACCTTTTATGTTTTTTAAAGTGTCTGCTAGTTTTTTATGTTCTTCTTTAGGAAAGTCTTTTGTGTAATATGATTCTTTTTCAAAATAAGGTGGGTCACAATAAAACAACGTGTACTTGTTATCATACTTTTTAATAACTTCTTCATATGATAAGTTTTCTACATTATTAATTGTTTCTAATTTGTATTGCCATTTAGGATTTTCTAACTTCTCAATTAGTTGTGTATATTTTGATTTATATTTACCTTTTAAATCTACAAATTTTGCTTTGTCAATTGTTAAACCACTAAATGTGTTTAACTCTATGTACATATATTTGGCTGCCGTTTCAACGTCACCTAATTCTATATTGTAATCTAATGGTGTGATTTCTGCTTGTATGTTTTCAAATAAGGTTCTAACTTGTGCCCTATATTTTTTAAGTGCTTTTATAAACTCACTACGTTTATATACAGCACAATGAAATACGTTTGCTAGATAAACGTTATAATCATTATAAACATTTACATCTGAATTAATATTACCTTGAAAGAAAACCCAAAAAGCACCACCAAAAGGTTCTACATAGGTTTTGTGATTAGGAAAATTATTGGAAATCCATTTTGCTTGAAATTTTTTACCACCTAGATAACTAAACATAATTTATCATTATACAAAAAAAGTGGCGGAAAGTCAAGTCTCCGCCACTTTCTAATTAATATTATTTATTTAATATCAATTGTTCTAGCTTTTTTACTTTCTGGAACAATTTTTTCTAAAGATACCTTCAATAAACCATCTTTTAATTCGGCACCTTTAATCTCAACATCATCAGCTATTGTGAAAGATTTTGAGAAATATCTTTTAGCAATACCTTTATGTATTACTCCGTCATCCTCTTTATCTTCTTTTTCATCTTTGATAGATTTGATATTTAAAATACCATCTTCAAAGTCAATAGAGATGTCTTTTTTATTATAACCAGCTAATGCCAATTCTATATCGTAAGTATTTTTACCTGTCTTTACAATATTGTATGGCGGAAAGTTAGGTACAGATACTCTAAAATCGTCTTCAAACATTCTTTCAAAATGATCGAATACGTTATCGAACCCAACTGATACTGGTCTTAATTGATTAAAAATAGAAAGTGCTTTGTTAGTCATATAAACCTCCTTGTTAAAGCAAAGTTATTTTAATTTAAATGAGAACCCACTATTGGCATCCTCACTTTTATTTATATAAGTACGATTTATAGAATTACAACTGGTCAATTCTGTCACACTTATAAACGTGGGATTAACCTTGATCCCACACGTGTTTATTAAGTAAC
>JGI11772J19994_1000142_pt1 | contig 15134 bp, 32 predicted proteins | sample Etolagsurwater0m_FD_19994 | JGI IMG/M metagenome (IMG submission 19994) | reverse complement strand
TCGCTTCTCCAGCCATTACTGATTTACGGAAATTCATTGCTGCTTCGAGCAACTCTTTGTCTTGAACGAAACCGTCATTGGCTACCGTCCAGTTGAACCACGAACCTTGGTCGTTCGATTCTTCAACAACAGACAGCTTCCACTGTGTTCCGAACAAAGGAGGAGAGACAAGTTGCCCTGTCTTCGGGTGTTTTACCGTCAGCATTTTGAGTTGAGTTTTCCAGCGACGTGAGACTTTCAGTGCTGATGACTTCATGTCTACGATACCAAACCCTGGAATCCCGTCCTCATCAAGGACAATGACATAGTGTTGGTCAGACTTGACCAGTTCGTTACCGTCGGGAAGGATCTCCTTCGAGCCACTGCGCTGAGTGCGGCTGATGTCTGGGTCGTCCTTTTTGAGTTCGCCCATGAATCCACCACCCTGCTCGCGGGGCTTGAACTTCAGGTACTTTGTTTCCTGATAGCAAGGGACGACAGTAATGCCACCTTCGCCTTCCCAATATTCGCCAGTGACTGTGTTGAACACATCACCCTGCGACGCGCCTGCAATGAATGCAGGATCAGACTTCTTGATCTGCGGAGACATCGCTTGGATGATCCGGATAAAAGGAATCTGGAGTTCGGAGGTATCGTAGTCGAGACCTTCCCCTTCATGACCTGCTAACAGGTCCATTACGTCTGCACTAGGCAGTTGAGCTTCAGCTTTCGCTGCTACGGCTTTAGATGTTGCCATGATTACTTCCTCTTAATATCTGCGGTTTTAGCGACAAAGGCCCCGAATAAGTCGAGGTCAATTGGCTTTCCGGATTCGACACGCTCTTTAACAAAAGCTTTCAGTGTCATTGCATGAATGTGAGTCTTGGACTCAGGGTGAAACCCTTTGTTCTCAAGGTCCAACATGATCTTGTTTGCGGTGTCGTCTTCCCCGCGACCGAAGGACAAAATTACATCGTTTTTAATTATGTCATCCAGTCCGTGGTCTCGAAGCCACTCATATGCTTCTTGCTTTCGATCAGCAGGGATCGATGCAGAAACAAACGGCTTCAATGCAACTGTCACATCACCAACATCAAGTCGGCTCACATCCATCTCATCCATAAGTGCCGGGATGGCTTCCATAGACAAGCGATGCTTCTCTTGCTTCAGTTTCTTCAGGTGCAGTTCAGCTTCGTCGATGTCGCTTACAACACCTTCTAACTGCCGAACCAAATTGGATAGTGCTTTAGTCGAGTCGGTGTCTACAGACGATAGATCGTCGGCGGCATCGAACATCTGTTCAAAGAACTCAGTCATAAGTTTGTCCTCTTCAGGTTTAAGTGAGTTTGCATGATCGAAAACATATGATAATGTATCGAACACAATGCAACATTAATGGAGGACAAAGTGGCTGTCAACTACGAATTTAAAACAGAGCCATATGAACATCAGAGGGAAGCAATCAAGCAGGCAGGTGAGCGTAATGCATTTGCCTTCCTGATGGAAATGGGAACTGGCAAATCAAAAGCTCTTATCGATAACCTCGGTCAATTGCACGTTAGCAAAAATGTGAACTTTGCTTTGATCATTGCACCCAAGGGTGTGTATCGAAACTGGGTGACCAAAGAAATCCCACAGCATTTATCTGATCATGTACCGCGACGCGTTATACGTTGGGTGTCAGGGCCAAATAAAAAACAACAGGAAGAGATGCGCTCAGTCAAAGATGCCTTTGATGGATTGACAATCTTTGTCATGAACGTCGAAGCATTCTCGTCAAAGAAAGGACAGATGGCTGGGCTCTGGTTGGCTAAGAACTTTGGTCGATCTGGTCTGATCGCTATCGATGAATCAACCACGATCAAGAATCCAAAAGCCAAACGGACCAAGGCACTGCTCAAGGTCTCACAGGAATTTAAATACCGCAGGCTCTTGACCGGCTCCCCTGTCACGCGCTCGCCAATGGATCTGTTCTCACAGTTCGAGTTCCTCGGACCTCAGACCTTGGGCTTCGATAGTTTCTATGCATACCAGAATCGGTACGCCATCATGCAACGTCGTCAGTTTGGAGCGCATAACTTCAACGAGATTGTTGGCTTCCGCCATCTCGAAGAATTGACAGACAAAGTAAGCAACTTCTCCTATCGAGTACTCAAAAAGGACTGCCTCGATCTGCCGGACAAAGCGTACACTATCCGGTACGTTTCGATGACTGATGACCAGATTAAGATGTACAACGAGATCAGGCAAGATGCCTTAACTCTTCTCGATAGTGGAGAGTTGGTCACTGCACAAAACATCATGACGCAGATGCTCAGACTGCAACAAATATTGTCAGGGCATTTGAAGACAGACAATGGAGACATGGTCACACTGCCAACCAAACGTCTTGATGCAGTGAAAGATATCTTGGAAGAGACTACGGGGAAGGTGATCCTTTGGTCACGGTTCAGGTACGATATCCAACAGTTATCACAAATGATTGCTGAAGAGTACGGGGAAGAGTCCGTTGCATCGTACTACGGAGACACCCGTGATGATGAGCGGCAGGAGATTGTCACCAAGTTCCAAGATCCCAATTCAGGATTACGTTTCTTTATCGGCAACCCAGCAACAGCAGGCTACGGTCTGACACTGACAGAAGCGAACACCGTAATCTATTACGCAAACGACTTTAACCTCGAGACGCGCATCCAATCAGAAGATCGATGCCACCGTATCGGTCAGAAGAATCCGGTCACATACATTGACCTGATTACAGATAACACAATCGATGAACAGATTGTGCAGGCACTCCGGAATAAGATTGATCTCGGAGCAAAAGTACTAGGAGAGGAAGCAAGAAAATGGCTGACAATCAAACCGACAAGATGATGGAAATCTCTTGGGAATATAAGCAGGGACTTCGGAACTTGGATCAGGCTGTGACCAAGTTAATGGGGGTCACTGGCTTGGACAAAGATATTGCGGAGTCATTCCTTCGAGGGCTGAATCGCGATAACATAATGCGTGTAGATTTTTCAAAGAAGACTCGCAATGGCAGAGAAGCAAGGCGCACCGTCGGCCCCGGCCCCAAGATATGAACGCGGCATCTTCCCAAAGGGAATGCCAATCAGTGGAGTATCTAAGGTTGTAGAGGCTGGGATTGAAGCCTTAAACCCATACCCAATGAACCTCGAGACAGGTGAGCGTGAGCTTGCTGTCCCGGGTTTGTTCGAGGCAATTGCCGCGGGCGGGAAAGGAATTGCCAGTGCAATCAAAGACCCTGTCGGCACTTACGAAAAAGTTTCTCCTATGCTCGATGAGATGGGTCAACGCATGGTTGGCTCAACGACTCTTCGCCCCGGACAAATGGAAGTGGTGGATGGTGAACTCCGCCCACTGACATCTGCTGAAGTTGTTCAAGAACGTATCGACGCAGGCATGGACCCAACGGTCGCGCTTGCAGGGGCTGCCCCACTTGCCAGAGGTGTAGCGGCAGAAGGTATTGGTGCCTTGGCCCCCGAACCTGGGACTGTATCCGCATTCCTTAAAGGTGCGGAAGACCTTCGCAAACAGAAGACACTCGTCGAAGCCCCCGGAAAAAGATATAAGGACTGGGTTACTGACGTTAACGTGAAATTCAAGTCAGAGCATCCTGCCTTCCAGAATCTACAAGTCAGTCACGTCGAGCCAAGCCCAGAAGGGATGTTGCGCTACAACGCAGTTGACAATATGACTGGTGACAATCTCGGTATCGTCCGCGTCACTGTCCCAACAGATGATGTGTATCGTGCATCCGGTGGTAAGTACACGGGTGCAATCAGTGACAGTCACGACACAATGTTTCTTGGTGGTGACAATGGCCTCAGTGCTTCAGAGATTGCGCGACGCGGTGCCGCAGTTTCAAATGCTGAAGAGGAGCTGATCGATGCAATCCGCTTCGGTGATGTTGCCAAAGGTATGCCTGCCGATTTCGAGAAAAAATTCCCTGACATAGTAGATGAAAGTCCTGCTCGAATCAGTGAATGGCTTGAAGAAAACAGCGACTGGCTCCGGCAGAAAGCTATTGCGGTTGCTCGAGAGCGCGAAGTTCTTAGTGGCGAGATGCCAAAGAATACTCCTGTCGGTTTTGCTCGCTTCGCAGATATTGATGTTGGTGGCAGGCCGTATATGCGGTTGACAGAAATCCAATCGGATATGTTTGCTCAAGCACGCAAGGCTGATCCAGAGACACAGTCATTGGAAGGTTGGGGACAGAATGTCAAATTCACTAACAAGGATTTTGATAAGTCACCTGACCTCTACCCGAATATGTCCAAGGATGATATGCCACTCAAGTCTTCTGTCTTGAAAGGTGCTGTCGCTTCGGCAATGGAGCGCGGTGCTGATGGTGTGGTCCTACCAAACAAGTTCACATCTGCCGGTGGTGTTCGATACTCGGACTCTAACGTCAAGAAACTTTTGAATAGCACGGTCAAAGACCTCGGTGAAGGATACAGCTTCCGCAAGATTGAGGTGCCAAGTTACGACCAGAAAGGTGGCACTCAGATGTCAGAACATTACGTTCTTGAATGGCCTGACCGAGCTGAAGTTCAAGGTGAAATGAAGTTTGCTAAAGGTGGTATCGTTGAAGTAATCAAACAATACCGTCGCGATGGGTGGATGGACTAACCGTCATACCCTTCCTGCATCGACGCCAGAATATTCAACCGATTGATCTGCTCCTGCGTCGTCTCATGCTCCTTGGTCTTCTTGATCCCTAAGAAGATCTCATGCGTGATGCGGTGCATAAAAAACTGCATCTCTTCTAATGCCTTCAAATCACTCGATGCTCGGTACTTAATCAAGGCTTCAATCGCACGCTTTTCCAAGTACTGCTGGTACTCAGTGTCGCTCATGTATTCCCTTAGTTTATCGAGGTTAGCTAACTCATCAGCCATCATCGGTACTGGGGGTGTCATCGGGTCTTTCATATTTCCTCCGCTCATCGGCTCTCGCAACTTGGCCCACTAACCTTGCGAACTCAGTTAATTCTTTAAGATTTGCAACGTACCCACGCCCGCCTATCAATTCCATTGTTTCAACGTGGTGATCGTTCTTTACAATTCCCGCCTTTGTGGCAAGTTTGTGTATCATTTCTGACATTGATGTATATCTGCGTGAATGCCCATGCAAAATATACCAAATTAAAAAGGCCGATGATGACACCGGCCCATTTAATCTCGTCAGGCACTGTTACGTTCAGCGTATATCTCTTGTATATACATTCCGAGCTGACGTGCGATTGACCTGTGATCCGCTTCGGCCATTTCCCTTAGCATTTCGTACTCGTAATATGGGAGTGCGACTGTACGGTACTGGCTTCTGTCGGTTGTCTTGGGTCTTTCCGGTAACTTCTTCGGCATTATTGTAACTCCTTGTTTCTGTCCTGCGAACCGTTGGAATTATACCCAATTGTTCATCATAAATATATGCAAACATCTCGCCATGTTTGGCGGTGAACTGCTCTCGAGTCAGATCAACTTTGTCATGGGTCAACTCGATCACCCAATCTCCCATCTTGCTCATTTCTTACGCTCCGTAAACTGTGAATTAAAGTTACGCAACGCTTCTGTGAACTCCATCACATCTTCCATCGTCAGGAAGTTTGATCCCCACATGACGCTCTCGGTCAGCGTATCTTGGATCTGGAACCCTTTGCTGATCATATCGTCAATGCACTTCACGTCAGCCTTCGACAGACGCGTATTACGAATCGACCGTACACGCTTGTTATGCTTGGCGATTTGCTGCTTATACTCTTGCTCATAATTTTCCATTGTTACTACCTCAGTTTTTTAATTGCTGTTTCTAATACTTGGCTATGTAAATAGCCCTGCGGATTGCGGCTCAGAGTCTGTGCCTTAGATATAAACTCATCGTGCGACCCCAGGTCACCGTCAAAGTAAGCCTCTTCAGCCAGAAACGCGTACCACATTGCCGCGCACTCTGTGGTTAACGCACCACTTAATGCATCTCTTTCGATTGCGGGACGTCTTCCCATTCCGAATCCTCGCTCTCATCGATTGGTACGAACTGCATCTCCTGCATAAAAATATGCTGATCCGGATGATCGTTCATACACTCCATCGCTTTCTCCCCTGCTTGAGCAGGTGACTCAGCCTCGTGAGTCATAATGTACGTCTCGCGTACCATCACTCTAAACTTCGCCATCTTCTGGTCTCACTCCCTCATAATCGGTTGACTCAATCACTTGGCATATGCTCGCGCTATACACCTCCTCCATATCGACCAATTTGTCGTAGTTATTCACCGCCTCCTGATAGGTGTCATATGGCAACCAATGGTCTTCGTACTCGGCCTTGCCGCCCTCACCTTCATGGCACTCGGTCCAAACCATTAAGAACATTCTGCTAGCTCCTTGGCCCCGTCATCTCGACCCTCCAAATAAGCTTCGTTCATCATCACGACCAACTGCCACTTATATTGGTACTCGAGTTGCTCGAGCGTTGCATTCTCGCCTTGCTCCAACAGAATCTTGCGAGCCTGCGGGTGCGACGCACTGAACCACTGGGTTTTTTCCAATTCATTGCGGACCTTATAGATCATCGGCATTAACTTGCTCCTCGATTTTCTCGAAACTAAACGTCAAGCTCGGAGCCTTTGCACTAGCCTGCGGCTTGCGCTTCCATGCAGCGATTTTGTACTCGACACCGTCAATCATCGCGTTGCCAGTGAAATCCGGATGGGTATCTTTCTTCTTATGCGCGTTACCCCAGATCGCGCCTCTGTTATCTTTTTCCACGTTTCTTTTTCCTTTTAGATTTACCATTGCCCGCGTGTTTGCTTGTTAACGAATCTTTCATCGTTTTCATCTTCTTACCCCTTGGGCTAAAAGGTGTATATGTCGATACCTTGCTTTTAGACTTCACCTTCACCCTCCATCTGATAAACCAGTTTCATGAACTCCGACTTCGGCATCCACTTCAACATTTCATTGACCAACTGCGATGTAGTCCAATTGTCGTACAAATCACACATGACCAACTCCACTTCATGCGGGTACTGATCCCGCGCCACTTTCATTTGATCTTTAGTCACAGATCACCTCCGCTTCTGTTTCTATCCACACCTTCGCGCCACAGGATAGTGGTTTATCCGGAGAATAAACCACGGTACTTGGACCTTGGACCTCGACCCTGTTGCACTTCCGATTCTCTTTGTACGTCTTGACTGTCAGCACAGGAACCTGATCTTCGACATCACACTTTGTGTTATGCCGAATGGCGTGCTGATTCACATGGATGCGCGTCTTCATATGTAAGAAACCTCCTGTACATCCAACGGCATCCCGTCGTTATAAACCGACTTCCACACTGGACCACCAATCGACAAATCGAGATCAGGGGACCCCGGCTCTTGGTCCTCGACTTCAATCGCTTCGAGCGATACCACGTCCGGCATCTCCGGATAGTTCTGCTCGTAATACCACGTCGCGCAAATCACATATTCGCGATCCTCGGAATCCCAATACCAGTGAGTCCCGTAATATTCACCCGTCTTCATATCGCACTCCAGAACATTGACAGCACATGAGCATCCTGCGACTTGGGACTGAAATCATCATCGACACAATTCTCAAGGAACTGCGGGACAAAGTCCCAATCAAAACACAGGTCGTATCCCTGCTCATCGGCCATCACCCGATAGGTCATGTCGCAATACACTGCAAGCAGGTTCAACCGATCTCGGACCTCGGCTATGCCGTGAGTCTCCCGAAACTCCTGCAACGGATGATCGTTCGGCAAATCGTGAAAGGCTTCATTGAGACACTGGACCGCCTCCATGACGTTCCGAATCTTGATATCTTCATCGTCGTCTTCCGGATCAAAGTCCGAATCAGGCGTGACAGAAAGGACCTGCATGGTGTCGAAATCGATACCACCTGATCCACTGCTACGATGCCAAGCCTGCCCGCCCATGTTCAATTCCCACGGCAAAGTTATCTCAAGCTCTGACTTAAAGTCGTCTTTTTCTAGCCAGTCGCACAGGATCTCCTGTGCTTTATGACCCGCCTCGCGCTCGCATGACGCAACCACACCAACATTGGTGTCCACCTCGAACACCACCTGAGTGGCAACCTTGACGTACCAACCCTTGCTCATGACCTATCCTCCAGTTCATAGAATTGAAACGCAGAGACATCACCTGTCTCCACGCAGTCTTTTAAATACTCCAGAAACACGTCGATGCACTCATCCATCGACTCATGCTCCACCTCATCGCGGAACACGATCTCAAACTTTTTCATTGACCATCTCCTTTAGCTCCTTAACGAAACCTTCCATCTCAGAAAGATACTTAGCCAACTCTTCATCCGACTCAAAACACGGGGTGCCGTTGGTGTTCATGTTGAACCCATCAAGGCTTTCCATCGACGCTTGATACTGCATATCTTTCAAGGCCGCATATGTGTAATACAGCGCACGCTCAAACAAAGTTTTTGTTTCTGAGTTCATTACTCCACCTCCGAATAGTCATCATCTTTGGCGTAGTCCATGTTGAAACCTAGACGTTCGCATATATCGATCACACCCTTGGGCAGATTGTAGACACCGTCATAATCCACCAAGTGCGTGCCATCGAACCACAGGCCGCCAGTGCCGCCCTCTTCACCAAACTGGGCATGCTCGAAACCAACAGGATCTCCATCCTCATCAACGAACACCGTCCACTCAGGCGACTGCCACCAACGCAAAGTTGCCGACTCGACAAACTTCATAGTCAACGGCTTTTCCGGTGCATTAATATCCATAGCCATACTCCTCGAATTGCTCCAACGCACGATCCCGAACAGGCGACGCATTAAACGTCTGCCACTGCTCATACGAAATTTTCTCCAACGATTGCGGACCTTCAGCACTATCACCAAAGCCCTTGATCCACTCAGCCGCGTCATACCAATCCTCGAACACTTCAATGCCCTCGGACTCACACAAATCACAGTCACGCGACCAGTGATAAAAGAAAATCGACTCCCGCAACTTTTTCTCGCGGTAATACTCATACTGTTTGTAGACATCCATGAACATCTCATGCCAGACATCATTAGCGTGATACTCAGGCTTACGCTCCATAATCTCCATGAAACGGAACACCTGCTCTTGCACCATGTAATACGGCATCTCAGGACGGTAGTCGTCAGCGAACTGGAACATACCTAGCTCACCGATACGAATGATCTGACCAAACAACGCATCATGCGCTGTCTTCTGTTCTAGGGCCGCGGTCCACGGCTCTGAACCAACAGCGACATCACCACCCTCAATCTGGGAACCCGACTCATCGACCTCCCACATATCAGACAGGATCCAATCCTGCTTGTAGTTGCGACGCTCGCGCACCGGACCGCGGATCGTGGACCAGATGATCTTGAACCGCGAACCTTGGAACTCAAAGTCCGCACCGTAGGCAGACATCTGTAAAACGAAATCAGGGTTAAGCTGTGTCATGGGTAATCCTCCAAAAGTTATGAACCCACTTGCAATAATACATAAGTGAGATAGTAGTGCAACAGTTTGTGTAAATTATTTTGGAGGGTTAGAACTTTTCTCTATACACCCTCTGGAACGATTACAAAAAAATATTTTTTATTTTTCAAATATGGTGTTACGAGTGTTACGACGTTACGAAACTCTCTGAAAGGTGCATAAACAAAGGATTTTATTCGTAACACTTTGTTTCAGATTTGTAACATTTGTAACACTTCTAACAGGTTACTTCTGCATTAGAACCCCCAAATTAACGATTGAAGAGAAAGTGAGGTACTATTTTTGTTCTACAGCCCCTTAAGGAGAGTTGCATCGTGAGCGATAAAATTGCCACGCAGATTGAAGAGAGAGGTCATAAGAAACTGACCAACCGTCAGCGTGAATTCTGTAAATATTATGTTGAAGGCATTTACTCGAATGCCGAGTGTGCGAGAAAGGCAGGGTTCTCTGTCGATACTGCCCACGTCTACGCTTCCAAACTGTTATCAGGTCGGGAGCATCCACAGGTACTCGAGTACATCAGAGAACTCAGAGAAGAAAAGGAACGTCGATACGGGGTGACATTGATCGGCCAAATGAAACGGCTTGATGAACTGTCACGCGGTGCTGAAGAGTCCGGTCAATTCTCTGCCGCGATCAACGCTGAGAAAATCAGGTCCGCATTGGGCGGCCTGACCATCGACCGCAGAGAAACCATCAACAAACTGGATGAGATGAGCCGTGCTGACATCGTCGCCAGACTGACCGAACTGCAGAAAAAATATCCGCACGCATTTATCGAGGGAGAATATAAGGATGTCACAGGGACCGGAGGCGAACTTCTGGAACACAATCCGAGCGAAACTACCGAAGAATTCCTACGCGTGGAGACTAGAGAACAGAGTCTCAGCGGGAATGCCTGACGTATATGCCATTTGGGAATCAATGCCGCTTTGGATAGAACTTAAAGTAATAAAGGGAAACGCAGTCCGTTTATCTCCTCAACAGGTCGCTTGGCATACCTCTCACAGCCACGTTGGAGGTCTCAGCTTCATCTTAGTTAAGCAGGCCAAGGATAGAGACCTATTTTTATTTGAGGGGCGTACAGCGCGTTCTGTGGCCTCTGACGGGGTGTCCTACGCGGAAGGTTTTAGGACCAAGGCCCTCGATGAGGTGTTCGATGAGATGAAACGGATATCTATTGAGCATTGGGCCGAGGTTCTGCGGCCCTGCGGCCTGCGGCTCTAATAAAAAGCCCCACCGAAGTGGGGCTGGGCTTTCTCAGATTGGAGGACTAAGAAACTTGGGGTGATTCTGCGGCCTGCGGCCCTGCGAGTCAAGTCCTGCGGCCCTGCGGCCTGATCAAATAGGGGACAGAGAGCCGAGGTCCGGGGGCCTAGGCCCCCGGTTCGGTGATTAGTGGTGCTTGTAGGATACATTGGGTACGTTTTGGTCCCAGCATGCGCGGCATCCGTAGGTGTCGCATTGTTCTTTCCCGGATTTAACCGGGCATTCGTGACCAATGGCCGGTCCATCTTTGTGGACCGTGGAAGTGTGGGCCCAGGAATCGGGGGCCGCGTCGTCAACTAATGGCGCGGACAGTCTCAAGATTGCATTGTCCGGGAGCGTGACGTGCTTCAACGCCTCGGCCCAAATTGCGGGCTCTTTGGTAGGGATCCAATGCTTCAAGTGTGGCGTACGCTTGCACACTTCCACAATATCTACCGCCATTTGTACGCTCTGAACATCACCAGAATCGAACCACCGAAAATGGGGCTTGCGAATCCGGGACAGCTCCGCCGTCATATCATCAACGAATGATGCGCTTGTCATGAATTGCAGTCTGCGAGCCATTGCGGACCGGACATTGTCCATACGATAGCGGCCTTTCAATGCATAGCATCCGTGGCACACTGAACCGGGAACCTTTGCGAGCTTCGCTCCGGTCCGGCATTCCCGGGCATCAAGACTGATAGACTTGCCGGGCATTTTGTGGGTTTGAGATAAAATCGACATTTGAAATCCTCCAATAGATAAGCCGAAATATAATAATAACATAACTAGTTATGCGGTCAATGTTTATTCCTGCGGCCCTGCGGCCTGCGGCCCTGCGGCCTGCGGCCCTTGTAACAAGGCCCAATCTCTGCGGCCTGCGGCCCGGGGGCCTAGTACCGACAGAAGAGAAAGGGGCCTTTCGGCCCCTCGGTTAATCCTCCTTTGCCTCTTTGGCATCGCGCTCGCATCGGTCCGCGTACCATGTTTCACCAATGGCGCGGTAATACCAGGCGGCCTTTTTGTAGGTGGACCCGGCAGAGTGCCGGTATCCGTCTTCGCGGTCCTGGTTCGCGGCATCGCGGTACATGTTCGCGATGTTCAATACTTCGTCCGCGTCTAGTGTGAGTTGAACGGCCATAATTTTTGCCTCGAAATCAATATGCATGTTTAGTCCTCCAGTTAAAGGGAGGGGCTTACGCCCGCTCCATACAGTCAACACCTTCGTCAACGATTCGGTCGATCTCGACCTCGGCATCTTCGACGGCAATTGAGATATCCTTGATCAGGTCGTCAAGGTTCAGATCTTCGCGCTCGATGAAGAGCACCTGATACAGTTCGTCCAACCGGTTCCGCGCTTCGCAGAGGTGGTTGGAAATTTCCTGTAGTTCTTTCCTGATTTCTTTGTTTTTCATCTTGTCCTCCATAGACTTTGAAACGGGCAAATGCCCGACCTCCATAATAGCATAACTAGTTGTGTGTGCAAGCTTTATTGGACCTGCGGCCTGCGGCCCTGCGGCCTAGTAAGAAGGGCCCTGCGACCTGGAGTCGAGGAGCCAGGAAAAAGAAAGCCCCCTTTCGGGGGCTTGATCCGGAGGACTAATCCGAAAGGACTATCTCCTGCTCTATTCGATCCCATGATCTGACAAAGGAGTCACCTGTACTTTGGTGCTCCTCCCAGACCATGTGCTCAATACCCTGGTCGGCCAGGGCGCGGAGAAACAAGGCGGCATCGCAGTCTTCTTCGAGTGCGTATGTCCTGAACTCCGCGGAGTAGTAAGAGTAAGGGGAGAAGGTCGCGGCCTTGATGCCGCTCTCCTTCATCTGTTCTTCGGTGACTAATAGCCAGCCGTGTGCCGGATCGCTTGTCCAGCCTAGTGACATTGGTGCTTTCATTCTTCGTCCTCTTCTTCTATCTCTTGGATTTGTACGTCGTCGTGACCCTCATCAACATGCCAGACACTCGCAATATAATAAGCTTCATCGAAGTCAACGGCATAGTCGGTAACTTCTGTGCCGCCAACCCATACTGTATATTTTTCACTCATATAAGTTCGGGGGCCGAAGCCCCCGCCTCCTTTACAGGTTGTCCATTATCTCGCGGACGCGAGCGTCGATGTCCTCGGGCATCTCGATGCCGTCGTGCTCGAACGTGTTGCACGCGACCGAGTTCAGGCCATAGAACCGAGCACACTGGGCGATGAACGGCAGGTGCTCAACGATCAAGGCGCGGTTGGTCGTGTCCAGAGGGGAGAAGGCGCGGTGACAAGCAGCAAGCGCGTCCTCGATGTAGAACTGACGGGTATCGGCGATGCCGATGTCGGTAAGCTTCTTTCGTAATTGATTCATGTTTTAGTCCTCCAAAACGTCGGGTTATTCCGACAAAGAAATAGTCTCACATTACATTAGTTTACACAAGTATTTATTCTTATCCAAAGGTCTAATACCCTGCGACCTGCGACCCGTGGCACTTGTAATCATTGAGAAAAAAAAGAAGGGGCTTTCGCCCCCTCCGGTTAGTCTTCGTAGAGCGGTTCTCGCACCGCCTTGATGAAGCACTCGAGGTCTGGGTTGAACTCGAGCAACCGCGCTCGACCGTGCGCCATTAGGTATGCGGCGGTGTCGCCGTTGCTTTCGATGGAGTATGTGTACTCCTCCTCCCATTCGCCCGCGGCTTTCCGGCCCTTCTTCTTGATCCGGCACATGACTGCCCATGCGTTCGGATCGTAGTCCTCGACCCAATGGCACCCATGCACATAGCGGCTGTCCCCATTGGCATACGTCATGTACCCAGTCGATGACTCTTTGTGCGGAGCCCGCCCGCCCATGACCATCGACTCGCCGAACATGTCACCCTCGCACACTGGCTTGAGTGATCCGTCATAGCGGAGCGTGCATGGCACGCCCCTCCAGTTGGTGTCAGTGATAATTGTTTTCATGCTTAGTCCTCCAAAGATGGGGGCCGGAGCCCCCGTTTGATTATGCAAGACGCTTGAACGTCTTGCGGGTGAAAGCCTTGACCGTGTATTCGTCAACGAATACTTCGCGGTACTCGGCCTGTCCTGCTTCGACCAATTGGTCGCGCAACTCTTTCTTGCTCGCAGTCAAAGCCTTGATCATGTCGTCGATCAATGCGAGCTTCTCGAAGCCAGTGGCTTTTGCGTATTTACGCGCTTGGTGTTGTGTAATCATCATTAGTCCTCCTTTGTGATGATGGGATCATCATACCATACCTACACAAGAATACACAAGTATTTATGTACTAATTGGTCTAATACGTTTGGTGCAGTGCACAACGCTCGAGGGCTGGGGGTAACTTGGTCAAAAAGTGTACACGCACCGCGTGCGCGTCGAGGGGCACCCCCTAAATGGAGACCGGTACAAACTTGGCACGGTCCTTGCAGTTAGTTCTATAGATTCAATGCCAGGTTTTTCCATTGGAGCCCGGGTACCCTTGTCCCGCAGCAAGAAGTTGTGCAGAATAAGCAATAGGAGTCCCGAGGTCCGAGAAAAAATTACAATGTATTTTCATTCCAATACGCAATTATTGCTAGACGCACTGCTCGTATTACGTTGCAGCCACTATCACCGGTCCGCGGACCTTGAACATATCAACAATTACTTTATTGCGGCGATCAAGAATGACCGGTTGCGAGTGATTTACGATAATCAAAACCGTCCTGCAGGGATATTTACTTGGACTTATCTGCCCCCGGACCGCGAAAAGGCATACATGGAGAAGCCGTCCAGTATCCTTGCTAGTGATTTCGAGTCAGAAGATGGTACTCTATGGGCAATTGACTTCGCTGCTCCATTCGGGTTCTGCCGGAATATTGTTCGAGCGTTGCGGAGAGAGTTCCCGAAGGGGACCAAGTTTAGGATATACCGTACTGAACAGAACAGATTTGGCTGGATGATCGCATGAGACTGAACCCCTTACACCCTTCTGACAACCCAATGGAAGAAATGCTTTTCTGCTTTGGTGGGCCTTCTGACAGCGACACGGGCGGACCGAGTACGCAAGACGCTCAGATGAATGAGCTAGATCAGATTTCCGCTGACTTTGAAAACATGTCTCAACAACAAGCCGCAGGCCAATCTGTCACTTCTGGCATGTCTGGCGGTGTTGGCCGAGGTGGTTCGTTAAACGATAATGACGGCGACGGTATTCCCAACTCTATTGATGCGACTCCGGGTGTAGACCGTTCCGGTTTCGGCAGCCCTTCACAAAGCGTCGCTGATAGTTATGACCAAGCGGTAGGTTCAATTGCCGCGGGTGTAAATGTATTTGACCCAGGTGGAGCGGCAGGCCGCGGCTTTGGGCCAATTGGCTATGGCCCCGGGCCAAGTATTGGCCCCGCTGAAGGTCCT